>Ga0081540_1000002_pt1 | contig 251149 bp, 221 predicted proteins | sample TabmetS2T1R1_FD_71024 | JGI IMG/M metagenome (GOLD analysis project Ga0081540, IMG submission 71024) | Tabebuia heterophylla rhizosphere microbial communities from the University of Puerto Rico - S2T1R1 | ecosystem: Host-associated > Plants > Roots > Rhizosphere ... | reverse complement strand
GACGTCGATCGTCTGCACGACACTGTTGTCGGCGATGGACTTGATCAGCACGTTGCCGGTGCCCTTCTGGACCGCTTCCGAGAACGTGAGGGTGAGGTTGGCGCCCACGGCGACGCCGGTCGTGTCGTCCGCCGGCGTCGACGAGACGAGCGTCGGCGGCGTCGTGTCGGTCGCCGTCACCCTGACCGAGATCGTGCCGACGTCGCCGTTCGCCGGCGTGCCCGAGAAGGTCCGGGTCGCCGCATTGAAGGACAGCCAGCCCGGCAGCGCCGCGCCGCTCGCCAGTGCCGCCGTGTAGGTCAGCGTGTCGCCGGCGTCCACGTCGTTGAACGTGTTCGCGCCGAACGTGAACGAGACCGGGCTGCCCTGCGTCGCACCCTGATCCGGGATGACGTTCGCCACCGTCGGTGCGTCATTGGTCCCCTGGATCGTGAACGCAACGTGCTGCGTGACGACAGCGCCGCGATCGTCCGTGACCTGGATATCGAAGCCGTCCGTCACCGAGGCGCCGGCCGCGAGTGCCTGCGTGTCGGGATCATCGTTGTCGAGGTGATAGGTGAGCTGGCCGCTAGCGGTGTTGAGGATGACGTAGCCATACTTGCCGTCGAGACGATAGCTCGAGAACTCGACCACGAAGCCGGTCGTGTTGCTCGAGTAGTCCTGCGGCGCATCGTTCCAGGTGCCGTCACCCTCCATGGCGCCGAAATTCTCGACGCCGCCGCCATTGCTCGGCTCGCCGCTCGAGGTGCGCCAGTTCGCATAGGCGAACGGAATGCCGTGATCCCAGAACACCTGACCGGCCTCCGGACCGACGGCCCACTGCCAGATGCCCTCGTGACCCTGATCGCTCGCGCCGATGTAGGCGGCGGTCGAGCCGTTCAGGACGTTGCCGGCAACGACATTGTTGAAGATGAAATCGTTCTCGCCGGCGCTGGTGATGGTGGCGAGATAGCCGCCCATGGCGGCAGCCTGGGCCTGTGCGCCCGACCAGCTCGTGCTGGCAAAGACGAACTCGTAGTAGTGGCCGTTGTAGGCGACCGCGCTTCCGTCGGGCGCCACCGGAGTCCAGCCGGTGAGCACGAACGACGTCGGATCGCCGTTCGGATCGGACCTGCTGATCGTGACCGACGAGGTCGAGACGCCGGCGACGGGGGCGCCCTGATTGTCGACGCCGGCCTCGACCAGCGTCGCGGTCGGCGGCGTTGCCGCGGTCGTCGGCACCAGGTTGGTGCCGATGATCGTCACCGCAATGTCCTGGGTCGCCTGATTGCCGGCGCCGTCGGACAGGGTAATGGTGAACGTGTCGATATGCCGTTCGCCCGCCATGAGTTGGCGCGCCAGGGCCTCGTTCACCTGGTAGTGCCAGCTGACAATGCCGTCAGGGCCGCTGACGGTGTCGGTGGTCACCTCCAGGCTGTCCAGCGTGCCCCAGACCTGCTGGCCCGTGCTGCCGGCCGCCTTGGCGACGAACAGCACGGTGTGGTCGGTATCGTCCGTATCGCCGAACGCCAGCTGTCCCCTAGTCGAGAGCGTGGTCAGCGACGGATTGTCGAGCACCAGGCCGTGCGCGCCGCCGGCCGTATCGACGACGAAAACGTCCGACACGGTGCCGTTGGGGTCGAGATTGTCGGGAACTCCGTTGCCGTCGTTATCGACCAGGTTGGTCGCGCTGCTCCCGAATGCCGCAAAGACACCGCCGACACTTAGCGCCTCGCCGAACGAGCTGTCGCCATCGCCCAACGCCAGCACCGACTGGGACAGCAGCTGGATCGTGTGCGTTTGCCGGTCGTACACGAAGGTGTCCGGCTGATCGTTGGTGTCGTCCGCCACCAGTTTGGAAGCGTTGCTCGCAAAAATGACGTAGCGCCCGTCCGGGCTGATCTTCGGACGGATGCTGTCCCCATCGGCCGTGCCGCCGACCGACACGCGTTGGGTTGTGTGAGCGACCGTGTCGTAGACGAAGATGTCGATCGCATCGTTGGTGTCGCCGGCCACCAGCGCGGCGTCACTCTGGAATGCAACATAGCGGCCGTCGAAGCTCATCGACGCCCACCAGTTGTCGTTGCTGGCAGTCGCGGTGCCGATCACCTGCGCGGTGTGGGCGACGCGGTCGTAGTAGTACAGTGTGGCGGTGCCGACAGGGTCGAACGAATTTTGCCCCATCTCATGCTGGACCGCCCAGAACGTGACAAAGCGTCCATTGCCGCTGATGTCTGCGGCTTCGAGATTGACGACGAGATTCTGACCGGGATCGGGAATGCCCAAAGTCGCCGGCGTGACGTCGGTCAGGACCTGACCGAACAGATTGACCACTTCGAGGTGCGAGACGGCGCCCTGCTGGGAAATGTCCTGGCGAGTGAAAACGATGAGGCCGGCGGCGTTGATGCGCGGCTCGTCGTTGATCGAGAACGGATTGCCCTGGGAGTCCGTCAGCAGCCGGGTCTGATCGGTGAGACGGTCGTAGACGTAGATCTCGGATTCGGTGTGGCTCTGGTTCGGGCCGTTGTCGAGGACGGTGTACTCGCCCTTGAAGACGACGTACCGCCCGCTCGAATTGATCGAGAAGCCGCTGTAATGCTCGCCATCCGGACGCGACGGTATGTGCGCATCGTCGGTCAGGATCTTCGTCTCGCCGGTCTGGCGATCGTACAGGAACACATCGCCGTGCAATTCCTGATCGCCGGCTTGGCCCGGCGTATTTTCGGTGCTGAAGAAGACGACGAACCGGCCGTCATAGCTCATGGCCGGCGCTATGGCGTGCACCGCCGCTGCATCCGCCCCAGAAGGAAGCGCTGACGGCACGGACACACGGGTGATGTGTGGCCCGATTTCGAAAAACGGCGGCAGATTCGGCGGGGTTACCACCTCAGTGACGCCGTCGCTCGTCACCGACTCCAGATGGCCCTTGCCGTCGACGTAGCTGACCACAACTCGGAGGAAGGCCCCGTTGTCCTCGGGCTTCAATTCGTAGTTCGGATCCGACCCTTCTTGGACAATGACGACGCTGCTGCTGGTAACACGCTCCCATTTGTAGGACGTGACGGAGCCAATTCCGTTGTCGAGATCAATCAGTCCCGAGAGATCAGCCGTGAGAACGTTGCCGGTCGCCGTGATCGCCACTTTTCCGGTCGGCGGGGAATTCGCCTCCGGCTCCACCGGCGGCGCCGGCGGGGCTGGCGGGGTGACGATCGTCACCAGGGTCGTATTGGGTTGGTCGACGACCTTCTCGAGATTCAGCGTGACAATGGCGGGCGGGGTCGACGAGCCCTTGGTGGTGTCGTTCTGCAGCAGCAGGAGCGGCGTCCCGGAACCGTTGCCATTGTTGCCGCCGCCGGGGTTGGCGTCCGGAGTGGTGGGAGGGGTCGGGCCATTCGGCGGAGCTGGCGGCGGAGGCGCCGGCGGCTGGGGCGGTCCCTGGTAAATCGCATTGCCGAGCTGCTGCGTGTTCAGCACCTGCTGAACGATCGCGAACTCCTGCTGCAGCACCTGCGGTGTCTTGGCCGTTTCCTGGGCGATCGCCTGTAGCGGCCCGCTCGGCGTGATCGTCCAGGCGCCGCCGTCACTCCTCGCCTGGCCGATGACGCGGCCGCCGACAATGATGTCGATCGTGTGGATCTGATTGTCCTGCTGGAGCACGGATAGCTGGACGGTGCCGTCCTGCGCGACGACCGACTGCCAGGCGGTGCCGCGGATGCCCAACGTCGCGGTCGGCGTTTCGACCCGCATATTGCCGATGCGCGCCACCTGACCGGACACGAACGTAGCGGTGCCCTGCACAAGGCTGAGCAGCGAAGTATTCCCCGCCCCGTTGGGATCGTAGGCGTAGTCCGTCAGCGCGATGCGCGTATTGGCAGTGAGGTTGAAGGCCGAGCCGTCGGTGAAGCTGATGCCGACGGTGGCGCCGATGCCGGTCTGGATCACGTCGGCGCGATAGACATTGTCGCCCTGGTTCAGCGTGACCGCGACGCCGTTGCGGACGGCCTGGACGCTGCCGCTGACCCGCTCGACGCGCCCGATGACGACGCCGGTGCCGGCCGGCCCGCCCGCCTGGGCGAACTGCTTGTGGCCGACAAGCATGTCGATCACGTCGGGAGAGAACGCCGCGCCCTCGGGCGAGAGCAGCGTCGGACGTTTGTCCGCGCGGAAATAATCCGAAACGGTGACTTTGCGTCCGTCGTCACCCGTCAGTAGCAGATCGCTGCCTGACCGCCGCACATCGGCAGAAAACAGAAGATGAGCGTCAGGAATAGTAATGTATTCGAGGCCGGGCTGCGCCGGATCCAGCCTCGCGACATCGCCCTGACCAGCTTTCAATTGAAAACTGTCAGGCGTTTCGTCGAAAATACGCAGCATTCCCCCCAGCCAAACCGTCAATTACGTTCAAATCACCTATCGCCCGAAACGAGCGACGCGCGCTGCAGCCCCCTTGACTTTTTACGCAATGGCCCACCCAAGCCGCTGTAAAAATTCACCTTTTATTAAGGCTTGTCAATAACCCGACGCGGCTCGGTTGAAAAATACTTAATAGTATCGCGCAAAGAATAGTTCCCGCGATGCAACTCTCCACAAGTATTCGCGTTTCGGCGTCGCGATAGCTGGCCGCCGCAGACCGGTCGCACCTCTCGAGACCGGGATGCCGGTCAGATTCGCTCGACGATGTGCACCCCGCGCACCCGGTCGATCACGTAGACCAGCCCGCGCTTGTCCACGAATACGTCATTGGCGGACGGCCGCTTCTCGCCGGGCGCGGGGTCATAGACATAGCTCGCGACCTCGCGCGGCGTGTGCGGGTTGGAAATGTCGATGAAGCGCAGGCCCTGCGCGAACCAGGCGAACGGCACCTCGGCGGTCTTGATGTCCTCGATCGGCTGGTGACAGCCGGTCATCTCGTCGTTTTCCTTGCCGTTGACGCCGTCGACCTGGAAGCTGCCGACCGGCATCGGCCGGGTCTCGTCGGTGATGTCGACCATCCACATGAAGGCCGCCATCTCCTTCTTGAGCGCCGGGTCGAGCGGCAGCACGTCCTCGTCGCAGACCAGCATCCAGTCGCGCCCGTAGATCTTGAACGGGATCGGCACGCAGGAATGAGTCGGCCACGGGAACGGCGGCGACCAGTCGATGGCGCCGACGCACTTCGGCTTCGACATGTCGGAGATGTCGAGGATGACGCAGCCGCCGTGCCAGTAGCTCACGTAAAGGCGATCGCCGCGGCGGATCGGGTGGTGGCAGCGATGCGCCCTGCCCTTCCATGACGGCGTCTCGCCGCCGGCGAGCCACTGCCCGGGCATCCACCAGCGCCCGACCTCCTGCGGCCGCGCCGGATCCTTCAGGTCGAGGATCAGCACGATGTTGCCGACATAGCCTTCCATCTCGGGCGAGAGATAGGCGTAGCGGCCGTCGAAGGTGAACCGGTGCACGCCGTTGCCGGCGCAGCGCCACATGGTGATCTCGCGCGGCTTCGTCGGATTCGACACGTCATAGATGCCGAGTCCGACCGGCTCCGCCATCTCCTCCGCGGTGAAGGTCGTCACCGGGCCCTTGCGGCGCGGCGGGTGCTCGCGGTTGACCAGCATCAGACCGTTCTCGACCCGCACCTTGTGGGCGTGGATGCCGGAGTTGGTTGGGATGTTGGCGACCTGGCGCGGAGTCTTCGGATCGCTGACCTCGACGACTGTCGTGCCGGTCGTGCCGTTGATGTGCGCCACATAGGCGTAGTTGCCGTCGACCACGATCTGTCCGCCGCCGACAACGTCGATGTAGCCGACCGGGCGAACGCCCTTCGCTTGAGCCATGTCCTTCCCTCTTATGTCCGGATAACGGATGCCGATCTTTTGGCGGCGAGCATAACGGAACCGCGGCGGAATATGCACGACGCGGCGGTGATCCGACGCCGCGAAATGCGCATGGCGCCATGCGTTGGCAGCGCGGGTCCTTGATGCGTGTCTGATGCGAGGCCGCCGCCGTCGCGTGCGTGTTTCCGCCGTCAGCGCGGCGCCGGCGCCTGCCGCTTTCTCCACTCCAGAAACTGGCGAAACAGGACCGCCGTGTCCTGGGCGCTGGTCGTGCTCGCTTGATTTTGCTTCAGGAAGCGATCGAACGCGTCGGCCTCCGAGAGCGGGGCGCTGCCGGTGGGGGCGTTTTGGGCGAGCCAATCGTCGGCGGCCTTGAAGCGTTGCCATCCCGGAACCTTGATGCTGAGACTCGCCTCGGCCCATTTCGGATGGCGCGGCGGCTTCAGGAATTCGCTGAACCGCGAGAACAGGGAATTCACGAAATGGGCCGTCCGGCGATAGCGTTCGGACTGTTCCGGCCAGTTGAAGCTCACCAGCAGCACGCTGGTCGCAATCGTATCGATCGTCGTGCCGGGCGCCAGCAGGTTCGGATATTCGTCGCTCGAGAACGTCGTCGGCAGATACATGTCCTGCAGCCGGCGATCATACGGGATCGGCACCAGATGCAGCCGACGATCCTCATTCTTGACGGCGCGCAGCAGCCCGAACACCTTGCCGGTGCTGCCGATATAGGCATCCGCCTCGCCGTCGACGATCTTCTGGATCGCGCGCGCGTCATCCGTCCAGTAGTCGTAGGTGACGTTCATGCCGAGGCGCGAGAAGATCACCTTGGCCGAGTAGTAGCCGACGTCGGTCGATGCAACGATCCGCTTGCCGGCCAGATCCAAAATCGATTTCACCGAGGTCGGCGCGACGACGTGGATCTCGTTGTTGTAGAGCTTGGCGATATACCGCAGCTGTGCCGCGATGTCCGGAATCTTGTACTGCAGCCGGTAGAACTCCGGCACGTCGGCCGCGACCATCCCCATGTCGATCGCCCTGAGATAGAGGATGTCGACCACGTTGCGAACCGGCCCCTTGCCCAGCACCGGCAGCACGCGGATGTTGCCGTCGTCGAGCACGCGCGCCATGTCGGAGCCGAAAATGGCGGTCGCGCCGCCGGCGGGCGCGGTGATGATGGTCACCGTGTTCGCATTCATGGCGTCGCGATTGGGCAGCGACCAGGTGTCGTCGGGTCCAGACATGCCCGCGGGCGGACCCGCCTGCGGCATGGCGGCGCCGGACATCAGGTTCAGGACAATGAAAGCGCTGAGAAGCAGCCGGAGACTATGCAGTGGCATGGGCCGAGACTCCGATGATGCGCGCTGGAGAACGGCAAATGGCATGTCGATGCTGTGGAATGAGCGCATCGTCACGAAGCGGCGAAATGAAGGCTTTGACCCAAGGGCACGCGGCAAAAAAATTACGTGGGATGCATCCCACGATTTTTGCTCGCGGCGTCAGCGGCACGTCTCAAGCGCGATGACGTGTGGCGCGGCTGAACGCAACCCGCGCGAGACATCGAACGCGCCAGCGACCTCACTCGGCCTTGATGCCGGTCTCGTCGATGAACTGGGTCCAGTTCCTGATTTCTTTCTCGAGCTTGTCGCGCAGCACCGGCGCCGGCAGGAACTCCGGACTGATGTCGACCTTGGCGAGGCGCTCGCGCACCTGGCTGTCGGCCATCACGCGTGACACCGCCTGCTCGACCTTGGCCACCACCGGCGCGGGCAGCCCCTTCGGGCCGAACACGCCGAACCAGAAGCGCAGCTCGACGCCAGGATCCTTCATGCCGAGCTCGCGCATGGTCGGCACGTCCGGCATCGCCGGTGACCGCTCGAGACCGGTGACCGCGAGCGCCTTGAGCCGGCCGGTCTCGACCAGGCCCTTGACCGCCTGGATCGAGGTGATGGTCATCGGCACGTGGCCGGCGACCACGTCGCCGACGGCCTGCCCGCCGCCCTTGTAGGGAATGTGCACCGCCTCCATGCCGACGCTGCGCCGGAACACCTCGAAATTGAGATGCGCGACGCTGCCGATGCCGGCGGAGGCGAAGTTCATCTTCTGCGGTACCGTGCGCGACAGCGCGACGAGCTCGGCGACCGTGTTGGCCGGCACGTTGGTGGCGACGACCAGCGCCGAGGCCGAGGTCGCGACGCCGGCGACCGCGTCGTATTGCGTCAGCGGATCGAACGAGGACGACGCTTTCCTGTAGAGCGCCTGGCTGATCGCGAGCGCGTTCTCGGCGAGCAGGAACGTGTAGCCGTCCGGCTCCGACGACGCGACGTAGTTCCAGGCGAGATAGCCGTTGGCGCCCGGCCGGTTCTCGACGATCACCGGCTGGCCGAGCGCGGCCTTCAGATCGTCGGCGATCTGCCGCGCGAGCGAATCGGTCGCGCCGCCCGGCACGAACGCGACGATGAGACGAACGGGTCGTTCAGGATAGGACTGCGCGTGAGACGGCGACGCGACACTCACCACCGCGACGGCCATCAGGCACGCTCGGACGAGACGCCACATGGGGCTTCCTCCCAGGAAGCATGTTTTCTTTATGCGTGTATTCGAGCGCCCGCGCCGACGGCAGTCAATGGCAATTGGCATCCGTATTTGAACCCGGCACGCCTTCGCTTCGCCTCACACACAGGGCCCAGTGTGGGCGCCGGTCGCCCCGACAAGCCGCGAGGTCAGCCATGATCGTGCAACGTGCAGCCGCGCTCCTGGTGTCCCTCGGCTTTGTCGCGGCGACGCCGAGTGCCAGCGTGGCACAGACGACGGAGATCGTCGGGCCCATGACGATCGTCATGCCGTCAAGCTGGACCCGCAAGGCCGCGGATCCCGTGATGTTCTTCCTCACGGAGCCGTCGGGCCAGGAGCAGAGCCAGATCTACCTCAACGCGGTGAACCAGCCCGCCGCCACGCAAGCGTCCGTGCACGCCGTCCTCTGGGACCAAATGCAACAGAGCGAGCGCAGGCCGAAGCGGCTGAGCAACGGCAGCTTCGGCCGGTTTACGTGGTCGCAGATGGAGGTTTCCGCCGGAGGTCAGAAAACCGAGTACTACCGGCTCTACACGACCAAGGCGGATGCGAGCCACGTCACCGTGCTGTTCGTCGCCACCTCCACGAACATGTTCGACAAGGAGCTCGCGGCCATCGAAGGCGTTCTCGCAAACGCCAAATTCGTTGGCACGACCGGGACCTCAGCTTCGCCCGTGCCGAGAGCCAATGCCGTCCCAGGGCTTCCTGCCAAGGACATCCCGATCGTCGAGTCGCACATTCACATCGAGATCCGCCCCGGCGGCTTCACCTCGAACGTGCTGAACGATCATATCCTGTTCTTCCAGAACGGCATCGTCGTGCGGGAAGGCTTCATCAGCGCTCCGCGCAATTGCTACGCGACCATCCAGACCGCCGACCTGACGGCATTGCCTGTCAACTACGGACGTTGGCGCGAGAACAAGTCTGCCGGCGAGGTCTCCATTGCGTGGCAGGAAGGCCCGCCGTGGACATTGAAGCGCGAGGGCGACCGGCTCAGCCTGGGCGGGAAGAAGCTGCTCAAGTTCCGACCGCTCGACGGCCTCAGGCTCGACGGCACGTTCGTCCACCGATCCTTGACGGGAAGCAACATCGCATTGGCGCTGCGTCGCGACGGAAATTTCGAGGCTGGAGGCCTGCTGGAAGAAATGGCGTGCCCCGGCGGCGACGCACGCCCCGCTCTGAGCGGATCGGGCACCTACGAAGTCCGGAAGTGGACGCTGATCCTGCGCTTCGCGTCGGGCAAGGTGACGTTGCTCCCGATCTCCGTCGAGAGCGAGCAGGATCTGCAACAGATCAGCAAGTTCTCGCTCAGAAGCACCTACGACTTCGTCAAGGCGCGATAGCTCAGCTAGCGCATGTCCCGGAAAAGTGGACGCCGGTTTTCCGAAAAAGGACAAGCGCGATCAAAGAGGCTAGAGCGCGTCTCGATTCCTTCAATCGGGACGCGCTCTAGCGCGGCACCAACCTCACCCACACGCCGCCCTTGGGGCGCAGCGTGATCGAGGGCAACGGCACCACGGGATGGTCGCTCTGCCATTCAAGCCGGAAACGTTGTGCGATCGTCGCCAGGATCAACACGGCCTCCATCATCGCAAATCGGCTGCCGATGCAGATGCGAGGTCCGCCGCCAAACGGCATGTACACGAACCGCGGCAGTCGGCTCGCAAGGTCGCCGCTCCACCGTTCCGGGCAAAACTCGGTCGGGCGCTCGAAATGGCGCGGATCGCGGTGCATCACCCACGGGCTGAGAATGATCGTCGTGCCCGCGGGAATCACATAGCCGCCGATCTCACAATCCGCGATCGCCTCGCGACCAAATCCCCACGCCGGCGGGTAAAGGCGCATCGCCTCGGTGACCACCTGCTCGGTGAAGCGCAGGTTGGGCAAGTCATCCACGGTCGGCGTCCGTCCGCCGAGAACATGGCGGGTCTCGGCTGCGAGCTTCGCGTCCGCATCGGGGTGCTGCGACAGCAGATACCATGTCCACGAGAGCGCGAGTGCCGTGGTCTCGTGGCCGGCGATCAGCAGCGTGATCACTTCGTCGCGCAACTGCTGGTCAGTCATTGATCGACCCTCATCGTCGCGCGCCGCGATCAGCATGGAGAGGAGATCGCCACGTTGTCCGCCATGTCGGCGCCGCTCCTGGATGATCCTGGTCACCAGCCGGTCGATCCGCCGCACGCCGCGCAGATAGCGGAGGTTGCCGGGCGTCGGCACGGCATCGGGGATTCGGAACAGCTGGAACATCCGAACGGCGATCTCGTCGGTGACCGCATTGAACGCCTGCCCGATCTCGGCCACGTCTTCGTCCGTCTCCGCGTCGAACAGCGTCTTGGCGGCTATACCGAGCGTCAGCGCCATCATGTCGATGTGGACATTGCGTCTATCATCCGGCCGCCACGTCTCGAGCATACGCTCGGTGTAGCGGACAATAGTCTCGCCGTACGCGGCCAGCGGCCGGGGCTGGAAGGCCGGTGCCATGAGGCGGCGCTGGCGTTGCCAGAACTCGCCCTCGCTGGTCAGCAGGCCTTGACCGAAGATGGCGTCGACATGCCGAAAGAAGAACCGAAGCTTGATGAAGCTGCGATGGTTCTTGACCAGCACATACTCGGCATAGTCGGAGTGGTTGAGCAGCACGGCCGGCCAGGCGCCCAGCCGCAGCGCCACGATGTCCCCGTATTGCTGCGCCCACTCGCCGTAGCAGCGAAGGACATCGCGACTGAGCTCGAGCAGGTTTCCCAGAAACGGCAAACCTTGCGGCCCCGGCGGCCGTCGTTTGCCGGCAATCAACCGCTCGCGATCAGTCTCGACGGCGTTGGTCATCATGATCCCTGCAATGCCGTCAGGGCCGCGCCATCATGGCGGGCGGCTAGCAGAGGGATACGGCCTTCTCGTGGCGCATGCTCACGACCTCACGCGTATGTGCGCAGCGCAGGCTCACGTTCGAGTGCCCTGCGCGCTCGCGGTCGACAGAAATGCCACAGATCAGCCTGCCGGCTTCCGCCTGGCCTTGCTCTTGTGCGCCTTCAGCGCGGTGAGCCGGCCGTCGCGCCAGGCCGACAGCGCGGCGATGCGCGCGGGCTCCTGCGCGCCGGTCCATTGGCGCAGCACCGCGTCGACGTTCCTGCGGCTGAACGGCTCGCTGCCGATCGCGTCCGCGGCGAGCGCCGCCATCGATGGCGTGTAGCGCGCCGCATAGTCGGGAATGCCGCCGGGCGCGTTGAGCTCGATGGTCTCGAACGGCCCCATGAACGACCAGCGCAGGCCGAGGCCGTCGCGGATGGTCTTGTCGAGGTCCTGCGGGCTGACCACGCCATCGCCGACCAGCCGAAACGCTTCCGCCATCAGCACCGCCTGCAGCCGGTTGAGCACGAAGCCGAACACCTCCTTCTTCACGATGACCGGCACCTGCCCGACGCCGTCGTAGATCTCGGACGCGCGCGAGACGACCTGCGGCGAGGTCCACGGCGCCGGACACAGCTCGACCACCGGCACGACATGCGGCGGATTGACCGGATGGGCGATCAGACAACGCGAGCGGCCCTCGAGCGCTTCGGTGAAGCGCGACGCGGCGATGAACGAGCTCGACGAGGCCAGGATCGTGTTCCGGTCGGCCACCCGGTCGAGCTCGGCGAACATGGCCTGCTTGGCCTCGACCGTCTCGGGTCCGCTCTCCTGGGCGATCTCGGCGCCATCGAGCGCGTCCGCAAGCGATTTGGCGACACTGACGCGCGCCAGCGCCCGGTCCGGATTGCGAACCAGACCGTGTTTTGCCAGCTCCTTCAGATTGCGGCCGATGTGCCGGCGCGCGGTCTTGGCCGTCGCCGCGTCCGGCTCATAAAGCGCGGCAGACCAGCCGTAGCCGGCGAATACGGTGGCCCAGGCCCGCCCGATCAATCCGGCGCCGATGATGGCAACTTTTCGCATCCGATCCTCCCTTGCTGGCGCGTGATCTTTTCCAAAGCTCGCATCCAGCTCAAGTCACGCGAATGGTGCAAAGCGGGGAAAGCCCGGTGCTCGAGGGCAAAGGCCGCGCCATGATCACGGCCTCCCTGCGGCCGTTTCACCCGGCGGGCGGAGCATGGAAAAAATCGCGACGCCGGACCAAGGACCATGCCGCGCATGGCCTTTTCCATTCGTGTGACACGCGACGCGCAATCATCCACGCTCGCCACCTGCCGCATGTCCCTCAATCCGCTGCACAATTCGATGCGAAGCGGCGGCGGGCAACGCCACGTGGCTTCAAGCACGTTAGCAAGAGTTAACGGGATGTTAACCGCGCGGACCGGCAGCGCGTTGGAAAATCCAATCAAACCTAAGCAAAAACTCATCAGCCGAAGTCGTAGGCAGAGAGCGGTGGAGGCTAAAGCCACAGAACCTTGCGGCGCAGATCGAGGTTCTCGCGCAGCAGGTGCGACTCGCCGGTCCACGTCACCTGCCCGCGCTCGAGCGCGACGGTGCGATCGGACAGCGCGAGCGCGAGATCGAGATGATGATCGACGATGATGATCGCGACCTCGTGGCGCAGGCGGTCGAAGCTCTCGAACAGCTGCTCGATCACTGTGGGCGCGAGGCCCTCGAACGGCTCATCGAGGAGGAGGACACGCACGTCGCCGGCAAGCGCGCGGGCGACCGCCACCATCTGCTGCTCGCCGCCGGACAGATAGTCGGCGGGCGTGTCGAGCCGCTCGCGAATGCGCGGGAAGAACTCGAAGATGCGATCGAGCTCCCAGCGCACGCCGACCCCGGTGCGGCGCTTCAAGCGGCCGAGCTCGAGATTTTCCGCGACGCTCATGCCGGCGAACAGCCCCCGCCCCTGCGGCACGTAGCCGACGCCGAGCCGGGCGATCTGCGGCGACGGCAGGCCGCGCAGCTCGCGGTCGGCGAGCCGGATCGAGCCCGACGCCGCCGGCGCGATGCCGCTCAGCGACTTCAGGAGCGTCGACTTGCCGGCGCCGTTGCGTCCCAGCAGTGCGACGATCTCGTGCTGGTGCACGTCGAACGAGACGCCGCTCAGGATATGGCTCTTGCCGTAGAACGTATCGATCGCTTCGACCGCAAGCAGGCGCTCGCGCAGGGCGGCGCTCTCGCGCGGCTTGGCGGCGATCTCTGCCGCGCCCGAGCCGATATAGACCTCCTGCACGCGCGGCGAGGAGCGCGCGTCCTCGACAGTGCCGTCGACCAGAACGCGGCCGTTGTTCATGACGGTGACATGGTCGGCGAGGCGAAACACGCGATCGATATCGTGCTCAACCAGCAGGACCGGCAGATCGGCGGAGAGCCGCTTGACGATCGCGCCGATGCGCTCGCGCTCGGCGGCGGCGAGGCCGGCGAGCGGCTCGTCGAGCAGGAGGATGCGCGGCGCGGTCGCGAGCGCGAGCCCCATGTCCAGCAGGCGCTGGCCGCCATAGGAGAGTGACGCAGCCTCGGCGCGCTCGATGCCGGCGAGGCCGAGATAGCGGATCAGCGTTGCCGTCTGCTCATTGACGTCGGCGATGCGGTGCGAGGGCGACCACGGATCGAACCGCCGCGCATGGCGCGCCTGCACCGCGAGGCGGATGTTCTCCTCGACGGTGAGGCCGGGAAACAGGTTGGTGATCTGGAACGAGCGGCCGACGCCGGCGGCGGTGATCGCCTCAGGCGTAAGTCCGGCAATCTCGCGATTGGCGAGCTTCACGCTGCCGGCGTCAGGCACGTAGAGGCCGGAGATGACGTTGAAGGCCGTGGTCTTGCCGGCGCCGTTCGGACCGATCAACGCATGCAGCGTGCGGTCTTTCACGGTGAAGTCGGCGCTTTCGACGGCACGAATGCCGCCGAAGTGCTTGGCGATGCCGCTCACGGCGAGAATGTCCGCCGCCGTGGCGTGCGCGGGCTTGAGGAACATCGGCAACGGCTCGTCGCCGACGCGGCGCGCCGCCATGGCCGCGTCCTCCACCACCTGGCGGCGGAACGGAGCGGTCGCGCGCTCATAGAGGCCGACCAGCCCGTTCGGCGAGAACACGATGAAGACCACGAACAGGAGCCCGAACACGAACAGCCAGTCTTCCGTGAGGCTCGACAGGTAGTCGCGGAAGATGACGAAGAACAGCGCGCCGAGCGCGGGCCCGAGGAACGAGCGCATGCCGCCGATCACCACCATGGCCAACAGCTCGCCGGAGAACGCGACCGAGATCGGATCGGCGGAGGTCATGCGGTTGTTGAACATGAGCAGGCAGCCGGCGAGCCCGGTCAGCGCCGCCGACAGCGTGAAAGCGATGAGCTTGTAGCGGTTGGTCGGATAGCCGATGAAGCGCGCGCGCTGCTCGTTCTCACGGATGGCGACCAGCACGCTGCCGACCGGCGAATTGTGGAAGCGCCACAGCACGACGGCAATGATAAAGCCGATCACGGCGACCAGCGCGTAGTACGGCGGCGAGGCATCGAAGTTCACGCCGGCCACGACCGGGCGCGTGATGCCGCCGAGCCCGTCCTCTCCGCCGGTAACCGCGGTCCAACGGAACGCCACCGTGTAGAGCATCGCCGACAGCGCAAGGGTCAGCAGCGAGAAATAGACGCCGCGCCGCCGCAGGATCAACGCGCCGAACAAGGCTGCGACGATGGTGACGAGGATGACGCCGGCAACGACGGGGATGACGAACGAGCCGCGGACCAGCTCTCGCTGCACGATGCCGGCCGCATAGGCGGCGAGGCCGAACCAGGCGCCGTGTCCGAACGAGACCAGGCCGGTATGGCCGACCAGGATGTTCAATGCCATGCAGGCAATGGCGAAGACGACAACCTCGGTCGCCGAGGTCACGGTGAGGCCGATGGCCATCATGACGAAGGGGAGCGCGACGAGCGCGATCGCGGCGATGATCAGCGGAGTGATGCGGGCGCTCATGGCGCTCACTCGAACCGCTGGATGCGCTCGCCCAGGAGTCCGCGCGGGCGGAACAGCAGCACGAGCAGCATCATCAGGTAGATGGCGGCGGTCGAGAACTGTGCATAGCCGAAGGCGACGATCAGTCCTTTGACGAGGCCGACCAGCAGCGCGGCGATCAGCACGCCCCAGAACGAGCCGAGGCCGCCGATGACGACGACGACGAAGGCGGGCGTGATGATCTCCTGGCCCATGGCCGGGTGCACCGAATAGATCGGCGCGAGCAGCACGCCGGCGAGCCCGGCGAGGCCGATGCCGAGACCCGCCACCGCGGCCATGTAGGGCTGCAGCGAGATGCCGAGCGCGCCGACCATGTCGGGGTTCTGCACGCCGGCGCGCACGACCCGGCCGAACGCAGTCCGGTTCAGGAGCAGCCACAGGCCGACGATGCAGATCACCGCGACGGCCAGCAAGAACGCCCGGTAGCGCGAATAGATGAAGTCGCCGATGAAGATCTGGCCGCGCAGCTCCTGCGGGATGGCATAGGCGAGCGGCGGCGCCCCGAAGATCATGCGCAGGCTCTGCTCGGCGACCAGCGCGAGGCCGAACGTCAGCAGCAGCGAGAGAATCGGGTCGCTGCGATAGAACCGCTGGAACAGCGTGCGCTCGATCAGCATGCCGAGCAGCGCCACCGTGACCGGCGCCGCGACGAACGATCCGCCGAAGCCAAGATACGGCGTCAGCGTGACGGTGAGATAGGCGCCGATCGCATAGAAAGCGCCGTGCGCGAGATTGACGATCCCCCCGAGCGAGAAGATCAATGACAGGCCGAGCGCGATCAGCAGGTAGTAGACGCCGTCGAGCAGCCCGTTGAGCACCTGCTGAAGGAGAAGCGTCGCGGTCACGGACTCGTCTCCGCTTGGCGTGTTGCCTTGCTGCCAATGTTCCGCCTGCCCGACCTCATGGTTCGAGACGCGTCGTTTCACGGCGCGGGGTAGGTTGCAAGGACGCGACCGCGACGCTCCTCACCATGAGGTCTCCGAGAGGCTGAGCTGCAACAAACTCCGACCTCATCCTGAGGAGCCCGCCGAAGCCCGAAGGGCGAAGGCGGGCGTCTCGAAGGATGGCCGCGGGCTCACGCCGGCATGTTGCAGACGTTCTCCTCGGGCGTCGACGCGATCGCGTCGAGCGGCTCATTCGCACCGGGGACCGCCGGACCCGGCTTGTAGATGTCCCACTTGTTCTTGATCTCGTTCGCCTTCAGCGCTTCGACCGCGTACATCTCGTGCATGAGCTGATGATCGTACTTGCGGAAGTAGCCTTCCCGCGTCTTGAGCAGATCGAACTTCGGCTCCTTCTCCCAATGCTCGATGATCTTCAGCGCATCGGGCGATTTGATCTCGTTCATGCTCTGCGCGAGCATCTTCAGCGCGATGTAGTCGCCCCACGCCTGGTTCTCGGGCGGCTTGCCGTATTTCTTGGTGAAGGCGGCGACGAACGCCTTCGAGCCGGGCGTGTCGATCAGGTGGTGCCACACCAGCGGCCAGGTGCCGAAGAAATTGCCGCTGCCGGCGCCCCAGGCGACCGCGGTGTCGAAGCCGAAGCCGGCCACCGGGAAATCCAGACCGAACTCGGCATATTGCTTGAGGAAGTTCGTGATCTGCACGCCGGCGAGGTTCGACACGACGAGATCGGGCTTGGCGCTGCGGATCTTGGTCAGGATGGCGGAGAAATCCGAGAAGTCGGTCGGCACCAGCTCGTCCGCTGCGAACTGTCCGCCGTTCGCCTCCATGAACCGCTTGGCGACCTTGAGCAGATCATGGCCGAACGCGTAGTCCGCCGTCAGCGAGTACCACTTCCTGCCCTTGACCAGATTCTTGGCGAGCAGCGCGCGGCCGACCGTCTTCACGTACATCGAGTTCTGGCTCTCGACGTGGAACATGTATCGGTTGCAGTTCGAGCCGCGCAGGGCGTCCGAATTGCCGCCGGTGTTGATGTAGAGATTCTTCGTGCGCTGCGCGACCTGGGCGATCGTCAGGCACGAGGCGGAGGAGATCTCGCCGACGATGCAGGCGACCTTGTCGCGCTCGATCAGCCGCTCGGCCTTGACCGAGGCGGTCTGCGGGTTGACGGAGTCTTCCTTGATGAGCTCGATCTTGCGTCCCGTCACGCCGCCGGCGGCATTGATCTCCTCGACGGCGAGATCGGCGGCCTGCACGGCGAATTCGCCGAGCGGGCCGAGGAAACCGGTGCGCGGCGTGAGATGTCCGATCTTCAGGGTTTCACTCTGCGCGTGAACGATGCTGGGCGCGCCGATGCCGGCCATCACTGCTGCGCCGGCGGCGCCCTTGAGCAAGTTACGACGAGACGGCGATAGTCGCGACATGGCAGTCCTCCCTGAATGGTTTTCACTTTCTGTGATATATGAGATAGCGTGATCGAAACGGGAATGCTTGTCCAGCATGCAGCAGCGTCATGGATCTTGAGCTCGTAGGCGCCCGCGTGCTCGTCACCGCAGCCGCCGGCGGCATCGGCCTCGAGATCGCGCGCGCATTCGTGCGCGAAGGCGCGAAGGTGCACGTCTGCGACGTCGATCGCGACGCACTGGCGAACCTGAAGCAGACCGATCCGAAGCTCACCTCCTCGCACGCGGACGTCGCCGACCGCGGCGCCGTCGGGCGCCTGTTCGACGAGGCGCTCGCCGCGCTCGGCGGCCTCGATGTGCTGGTCAACAATGCCGGCATTGCCGGGCCGACCGGCCGCGTCGAGGAGATCAATCCGGAGGACTGGGACCGGACGCTGCAGGTGTGCATCACCGGCCAGTACAATTGCGCGCGGCTCGCGATCCCGCACCTGCGCCGGAGCGCCAATCCGTCGATCGTCAATCTCTCATCGGCCGCCGGCAAGCTCGGCTTCGCGTTGCGCACGCCCTATGCGGCGGCGAAGTGGGCGGTGATCGGCTTCACCAAGTCGCTGTCGATCGAGCTCGGGCCGGACAAGATCCGCGTCAACGCGATCCTGCCGGGCATCGTCGCCGGCGACCGGCAGCGCCGCGTGCTGGAAGCCAAGGCGCAACAACGCGGCGTCAGCTTCGCCGAGATGGAGCGGATCGCATTCTCCTACACCTCGATCAAGGACTATGTGACGCCCCAGCAGATCGCCGACCAGATCGTGTTCATCTGCTCGCCGCGCGGCAAGACGATCTCGGGCCAGGCGATCTCGGTCTGCGGCGACACGCAGATGCTGAGCTGACGCCATGATCGCGTATCTCGGCAGGCGGATGGCAGGCGCATGGTCCGCGATCGCCGCAAGCACCGTCCTGCTTGCGCTCGCCGCACCGACATGGGCCGAGGAAGCCCCGTCAAAGCTGCAGCAGATCCTGCGCAACGCCCACGATCAGGTCGGCGTCACCATCCACTACGATCCGAGCTATCAGACCATCCCGTTCCCGAACGGCGATGTTCCGCTCGAGCGCGGCGTCTGCACCGACGTCATCGTGCGCGCCTATCGCAGCGTCGGGATCGACCTGCAGCTGCTGGTCAATCAGGACATGCGGCAGGCGTTTCAGGCCTACCCGCGGCTGTGGGGGCTGTCACGTCCCGACCCCAACATCGATCATCGCCGCGTGCAGAACCTCGCGACGTTCTTCACGCGGCAGAAGGCGCAGCTGCCAGTCTCGATCGACGCACGCGACTACGCGGCCGGCGACATCGTGACGTGGCGGCTGCCCGGCGGGCAGCCTCACATCGGCATCGTCAGCGACCAGGCGCGCGACGGCCGACCGCTGATCGTTCACAACATCGGCTCCGGTGCGAAGCTGGAGGACATCCTGTTCGGCTATCAGATCACCGGCCACTACCGCTTCAATCCCGATCGAAGCTAGAAGCTGCGATTGGCTTCCTCGAACCGGCGGACCGCACGCTCCGGGTCCCAGCGCTGCTCCTCGAGTGTTTCCGGATCCCATTCGCTTCGCTCGGCTGCGAAGAAGTCGCCGCCATAGATGTGGATCGCGCCGGTGAGCCGCGGAATCGGATTCGTCACCGAGTGAATGATGTCGCGCCCTAACGGCTCGGCATCGCCGCGTCCAAGGGCTTTTGCACCGGCGGCCTCCAGCCGGCCCGTGCCGCCCGGGAGCCGCCGCCAGAAAATATTGTCCTCGCGTCCGGTATAGATGCCGATCACGGCCCACATGCTGTGATTGTGCGGCATCAGGGTCATGTAGGGCGCCCACACCACGTTGAGGATGGTGAGATCGGGCGAACGATGCAGCGGCTGGAGCATAGCCTTGGTCGGCTCACCCAGTCCCCGCAGCACGGCCGCGGGCTCAGACATTGCCCGCGCCACCACCTCCCGCACGAGCTTATGGGATGTGTCGGCGGCAAGGGCGGCACGGCAATCGGCGACGAACTGATCGAGATCGAACATGTACGCTCTCTCCTGCGAGCCGCCCGGACATGCGCTAGTCAATCGCCTGTTTCGGAAAATGGCGCATCACTGTGGCGCCGATCTTGCGGCCCATATCGCTACCGTCGCGGTCGGCGCTGCGGAAATGAATGCCGCCCCAGACGCGGGCGTTGTCCACCTCCTCGGTCATCTCCGAAAACGCATTATACGTCCGCGTGACGCCCAGGGGTGCGGGGAAGGTCACAGCGAACTTGACATTGTCGGTTCCAAAAAAGGTCCGCAGCACGACCTCGGCGGCGCCGGAAAACATCGCGTGCGCCGAGGGATAGTCCGGATGCCCCGGCGTGACAAGCAGCGGCTCCCAGTGCGGATCGCCCTTCAGCGTCGGAATGCCGAGGTCGGTTGCCGCGCGGATCGCCGTCACCGGCCGCCAATGCGGGTGGCGGTATTTTTCGCGGAACGCGACGATCTGCGAGTCCGCGGTCGCCAGCGCCAGCACGGCGAACAGCCTTGCATTCTCGGCGACCGACAATCCCTTCGCCGCCGATGCGGCGCGGGCGGCGGCATTCCATGGCACCGCGGTCTGGGCCACCCAGAAAATCGCCGCGGCCGTCTGATCCGCCGTTCTTGTCGCACTGTTGCGCCCGCCGAGCAGCTTGATCTCATCGAATTCGCTCGTGAACTCTGCGCTGCCCACCGCCGGCGGACCTTTGAACTCGAAGCTGTCCACGCCGTGCAGAATGAAAGGCTTGATGCGTCCCCAGTGCACCAGCACCGCGGGTCCGGATTGCGGCGTGAGCTGGTAAAGCCCGGGCCCTGGTTTCGGCGTGAAGCTGATGGTCGCGTCCGCGCCGTCACCGCCGCGTATCGCCACAATCTGCTCGGCAACCTTCGCACCGACGCCGAGCCCGTCAGCGCGCCCCTTGTCATCGGCAATCTTCGAGAGCGCGGCGTTCAGCGCGCCGTCCAGCATCGGACGTTGCATCGGCGCGAGGCGGACGAGCACGCCGTGCGCAGCCGCGGCCACCGCCGCCTCGATCGAGGCGCCCTTGGGCGCTTCTGTATCCACGGCATAGGCGGCGCCGGTCCGATCCACTGCCCTCACCGCGTCGTGGATCGCGGCGTGGACGATGGCCAGCGTGCGCGACTGCACGGCGGAATTGGGCGGAACGGCCGTCGCTCCCAGCGCGATCACGTTCCAGTCGGTGACGGCATCCGCATGCGCCACTGTCGCGGCAAGCTGACCGCAAACAGCCAACAACAACGCCGGGAACATAAGTCGAGCTTTGCCGACGGATATCATGGCCGATCTCCCATGCATGCAGCACGATGTGCGAAAGCTAGGCGGGAGGCTCTTGATAGGTCCAATTCATTCGTGGTCTCATGACTGATGCCGAATTCGCATCAGCAGGTGAATTTCCGCCAGCTGCGAGCCTTCGTCACGGTCGTCGACGCAGGCGGCATTCATCGCGCCGCGGCGCGCCTGCACCTCACGCAACCGGCCTTGTCGCGGCAGATCCAAGCGCTCGAGGCCGACCTCGGCGTACCGCTGTTCGACCGGATCGGCCGACGCGTCCAGCTGACGGCGGAAGGCGGGGATCTGCTTCGGCGCGGTCGCAGACTGCTGTCCGAGGCGGAGTCCTTCGCCGCGCGCGCGGGCGCGCTGCGAAAAGGCGAGACTGGCGTGTTGCGGGTCGGAGCCACGCCTCAGGTGCTGGAAAGCACCCTGGCCGAGTTCTCGAAGCTGTACCGGCAGCGGCATCCCGGCGTGGAGGTGCAACTGGTCGAGGATGGCGGCACCAACCTGCCGAACCGTCTGGAGCACGGTGACGTGCTGCTCACGCTCATGGCGGTCGATGACGACCGCTTCAATTTCCGGCTGCTGTCGCCGACCTACGGCCTGGCGGTGGTCTCAAACAAGCATGGCCTCGGCCATCGTCGCACGCTGGACGTCACTGAACTCGCAGACGAGCCGCTGCTGCTGCTGCGCGGCGGGTTCGCCTCACGCGACTGGATCGAGGCTGCCTTCAGCGTCGCCCACCTGCGGCCGCGCGTCATCATGGAGAGCGCGGCGCCGCACACGGTGATCAAGCTTGCGGCCTCGGGTTACGGAATCGCCGTCGTTCCGTCGACCGTGCAAATTCCACGCGGACCGATCCGCGCGATCCCGCTGGTGCAAGACGGCAAAGCGATCGGCCGCTGGCTGAGGGTCGCCTGGGACCCGCAGCGCTTTCTCGCCCCCTACGCGCAGCACTTCGTCGACGAGCTTGTGCCGTTCTGCCGGCAGATCGATCGCAGCCGCGAATTCACCCGCCATGCGCCGCAACTGCCGCGCCCAAAGGAGCGGATCGGCCAGTCGGTTTGAGGAGACTCGGCTGACCGCGAGAAGCCGCGGACGCGGGGCAAAGTCGGCTCCGCGCATCCCATGGATCTTGGCCTATCGAGCGAACTTTGAACGCCCGATCAGATCGCCGTCAGGACTTTCCAGCAGTTTGCTTTCCATGCCGCGGCGTGGCGGGCTGAAACAGCTCGACAACATTCCCGGAAGGATCCTCCAGCAGAATCTGCGAACCGCCCGGCCCGGTGATGATGTCATTGCGGAACTTGACACCGCGCGCACGCAGTCGCTCGACCTCCGCGGGCAGATCTTGCACGACCAGCTCGAACCGGTTCCAGCCTCCCGGCCCGGGCTTTCGTCCGTCCGGCATGGGCCGTCCCGCGGAGCTCTTCTCGCCACTCAGCAGCAACCTCAGTGGTCCGCGCTCCACGTCGGCGAAGGCGGGCTCGGCGTTCGACAGAAGCTTGAAACCCAGATTCGTCGTGTACCACTCGATGGAACATCGGACGTCGTCGACCATGTAGCGAACGTTGATTTGATGTTCGGACATGTTCTCACCTCCTGTAGGCGCGGCACGTTTTGTTGTTCGGCACCGGCTGAATCGTTCCTCATGACAACGCCCGGTCTCGCCCCATGTTTCCAGCTTCGCTCGCATCGGGCAGTCTTGCCCCGACGATCCGCGGACCATCACACAGGCCGTCGGCACCGGTTCGCTGGTCGAAAATATGCGCAACTACTTCATCGGCACGACCGGGCGATATTACTTCCCCGGCCTCTACACGGCGGTGCTTCCCATGGCGCCGGGCATCGACGGCATCTATGCTGTGACCCCGCGAAACCCGGCGCCGGACCGGATAAGATCGGGGGATCGACGGCGGCGCGTGCTCGAGCCAAGAATCTCAATGGAAGCTTCGTTGACCGTCCCCGCACCGGATCGCGACGGCACCGTCGAGGACGTGAGGTTCGAGACGAAAGACGGCCGCACACTGACCGGTCGTCTGCATCGCCAGCGTCCAGCGCCGCAGCTCGCCGTCGTGCTGCATGGGGGCGCCGGATTTCCAGCCCGTTTCTATCAGGATTTCGCGGCCTGGCTCTCGGCGACTCACGGCGCCGCGGTGCTCACCTACGACTACCGAGACTTCGGCTGGTCGCTGCAACGGTCGCTCGCAGACTCGGACGCGCGGCTGCGCGACTGGGCCATCACCGATCAATCGGCGGCGCTCTCCTGCCTCGTCCGTCGTTTCCCGAGCCTGCCGCCGCGGGTCATCGGGCATTCGCTCGGCGGGCAGTGGCTCGCATTCCATGACGACGTCGGCCGGATCGACCGCGTCGCTGCGGTGGCGTCCGGGCCCGGCTATTGGCGCGATCATCCCTGGTCAATGAAGCCCCTCGTGATTGCGTTCTGGTGGCTGCTCGGTCCTTTGGCGACGCGCGCCGCCGGCTACCTGCCCGGGCAGACGCTCGGCCTGGGCGCAGACATGCCGGCGGACGTCTACTGGGAGTGGCGCAAGCTCTGCCTGCGGCCGGATTTTCATCGCTCCGAATGGGGCCGCGATTATCCGCAGCCACGGCTCGACGAGGCGCGCTTCCAATTGACCCTGGTGCCGATCGCCGACGACGCGTTGATCGCACCGCACATGGTGCGCAAGCTCCCGGCGTTCTACCCGCAAGCGCGCGTGAGCGAGACGCTGCTCGATCCGGTCGCGCTGGGGCTCGATGCGATCGGACATGGCGGCGCTTTCCTGGCGCGGAACAAGGCCTGCTGGCCGTTGATCGCGGCGCCGCTGCTCGATTGACGCGCACGATCCCGTCACGGCTCGCATGTGACAGCGCGTTGTTACGCGCTCACGCATATGTGAGTCGCGTGACATGTGGAGCGCCACAATCAGGAACCGATTTCGTCACCTGCGCTTCACGCTCCCCCGGCATGCTTGCGCGCGTGCGGGGGCAACGAGTGGTGCGGAGTGTCAAGCATGCCTGCCGCTGCGAAGGTCAGCCGTCACGATTCGTCCCCGGCCGCGACGCCGCGGGATCAAACCGATCCCAAGAAGCTGGAAACCGCAATCGCCGCCGCCGAGCACGCGCGCGCCGCCAAGGGCGGACCGGCGCAGGCAAGCCCCAACGAAGTGCCATACCAGGTGCACTCCGGCGATACGATCTGGCGTGTGGCGCAGAACCACGGCGACAAGCTGTCCGATGTCATCAAGGCCAACCCGCAGATCGCCAATCCGGACCGGATCAAGGACGGCGACATTCTGTTCGTGCCGACCAAGGATCCGGCAACCGTTGCCACGCGCCAGAAAGTCGCCGACGCCGAGGCGGCGGATCGGTCGGTCGCCGGTCTCGAGACAGACCTGCGCAATCCGAAATTGTCGGGCGGCATGCGAAGGATGCTGAACGAGGAGCTGACCGCTGCACGCAGCGACGCCTCGACCAAGTGGACCGCTGTGCACACATCGGTCGAGAACGAGCTGCGCAATGCCGGAGTCGGAAAGGGGCTTCCCGACACCACAACGGATTCGCTCGTGGCAGACATTCGCACGCGCGTGCCGGACAGCGAGAAGTTCCAGAAGACCGTTGATGCCGCGCTCCAGACCGTGCGGACGCAGGCGCAAACCGATCGTCAGGTGCAGGATATCGTCACCAAGGCGCAGGGGCAGAGCGATCCGCTCGCCGCCTTGCGCAGCCTCAACGACGGCTTCAAGAGTGCGCCGCAAGATGTGAAGGATGCGCTGCTACGCGACCCGAACGCGCTGAAGATCATCGACGGCACGGTGACCTGGGCGAACCAGCCGCTTCAGCAACCAGGCAATGCGATCCAACCACAGGGTCAGACCTACGCGGCACTGCAGAGGCTCGATCAGGCGACCCGAGGGCTCGACAAGACCCTGGCGGGCGTGGTGGCGGACCGGGCGCTGCCCGGCTACGAGAAATTCCGCCAGGATAACCAGAACTATCTGCCCGGCGGCTCCCCATTCGGCTTCAGCGGGATAGGTACCCTGGTCAACATCGGCGGCCGCATTGCCGGCACGCCGCAGGGCAACGACGCCGTCGCGCGCTTCAGCGCCATGCATGGCTGGCACAATGACGCCGTGCGCAACGCGATCAGCGCCGGCGCCGATCCGGCCTACGCCATCGTGATGGCCCAGCAGGTGAAGGCGCGGGGTATCGACCCGTCCATGGTGGTGCAGACCATCACTGACGGCATCGCCATGCGCGATGGCGACAAGATTGCGAACGGTGGCAGCGTCGCGGCGACGATCGACGTCGCCAATCGCCTGCAGGCGGCGGGTCTCGACGGCAGCGGCGTGATGAAGGTCGCGACCGACGGCGTGCAGCGCTTCAAGGACAAGGTGACGGACGACGTCAAGAAGCTTGCCCAGCACGACGCGGAGCTCGCCTGGCTGGTGCAGAACGATGGTGCCGGTCTCACCCCGCAGCAACTCAACCAGGCCGTCGCTGACTACCGCCAGCGAAAAGGCGCCGGCTGGCAAGCGGACGAGGCGAAGCTGCGGCAGCAGATCGCCGATGACGGGACCAGGCTGCTCGACCAGATGAGGGCGCTCAATCAACTGCCACCGTCGCTGTCCGGTTCTCAAGCCGCCGCCGACCAGACCCTGAAGACTATTGCCAACGATCCTGCGGCCGGCCTGGCGATCGACGCCGCGATCCAGAGCAATCCGGAACTGGCGGACGTCAGGCACGCGAAAGAGTGGGCCGACATCTTCGCGTTCTCCAAGGTCGGCGACGTCGGCCGCAAATACACCAACGAGTTCGCCTCCGCTCAGCTGCGCCGCAACGTGCTCCAAAAGCTGCAGGGCCTGGATCTGAAGGATCCGGCGAGCGTCGCGCAGGCCAAGCAGGCGATCAGCAGCCTGAGCGACGAGAACTTCGCCCGTCTGGCCGGCGTGGCCAAGAGCGATCTCGACAAGGCACTCAAGGAGGTGCAGGCCACCGCCGACAAGATCGCGGGCGCCGGCAGCCAGGACGAGGTCGATGCCGCGCTGCGCGACCTCGACAAAAAGCTCAACACCGACGCTGCGCTGTCGAAGACCTTCAACAAGATGACGCGGCCAGGCCAGCTCCTCCGCGGCGTCGCGGTGGCCTTCGCCGGCGCCAGCCTCATCAACAGCTACAGCAAGTTCAACGCCAATCCGTCCGACCCGCAGAACGGCATCAAACTGCTGCTCGACGCAGCAGGCTTCGCGCAGAAGAACAGCGAGCTCCTGGTCGGTCTCGGTGCGGTGAACAAGAAATCAGCGATCGGCCAGTTCGGCGGCGAGTGGAAGCTGCTCGGACGCGCCAGCGCGGGCGACCTGATTGCCGGCGTGTCGGCGGTGCTCGATGGCGTCTCCGCGGTGCGCTCCGAGTTCGGCCTCGGCGTCCCGCAGGATACCGGCAACGCCGTCTTTTCCGCCACCACCGCCGTGGGCGGCGCCCTCACCGTCGCCCCGGCATTCGGCGCTGCGGCCTGGCTCGGCCCGGTGGGCCTCGGCGTCACCGCGGCCGGCGTGATCGGCAAGGCGATCTACGAGCAGGTCAAGGACGCGCACAAATACGAAGGCGCGTCGAAGAACTTCCTCAAGGCGGCCGGCTACAACGATGCGGCGTCCGATGCATTGAGCAAGCAGGGTGGACTCGTCTCGGGTGCCAAGGGCGCGGCGCAGATGCCGTTCCTGGCCAAGTACGCCGAGCTCAAGCATCTGCGGCCCGACCAGCTCGTGAATTGGGTCAACGGTCTGAGCGCGGACCAAGTGAAGCATCTGTCGGAGCGACTGCTGCAGACGGCCGGCGACTCAAACGGTGATGCCGGCCAGTTCACCAATGGCCCGCCGCAGAAGGGCGATATCACGGACCCCAGCACGGGGTACACGACGCAGGTCACGTTGGCGAATACGGTCGGCGTGTTCGACGATTATCTCAACTACGACCACGTGCCGCACCCGTAAGGACCACAGGGCATGAATATCTGCCCTCATTGCAAAACGGATCCATGCCTGCCGCTGTGGCGAAAGCTCACGTTGGGACCAATCAGCAGCGCGAATTGTCAGGTGTGCGGCTATCGCGTGGGCGTGGACGTCGTCCGCGCCTGGCTGGCGATGCTGCCGACATTGCTGCTGGTGGTTGCGACCGCCACGGGTCTCATTCGCGATCCAGTGCTGCTGGTGGGCTTGTTGTTCGTGTGCCTCACTGTCACATTCACGCTCTATGCCGCGTGGGTCCCGCTGTTGCCCGATGAGCTGACCAACGCGAGCATGGTGGAGAAAGGGCGAGCCCGCATCGCCGCCCAGAAACAGGCGAGCGCAAACCAGCATTGAAAGCTGGTACAGCTGGGTGGACTCGAACCACCGACCTCCTGATCCACAGTCCTTATCAAGTCATTGATTTGATTATACGCTGTTGGAAAATGCCGTCACGTGAGTTAGGTTTCGCCAGACTTTGCACCTGCTGCAGCGGATGGGGCTTGCGTGGAATGTCAGGTTGCCGTCGGGGCATCTCGCTGCTTTGAGAATAGCCGCGCCGCTAACGACTCATGCCGGGGACTGACCGCTTCACCTGACGATCAGGCACTTCGTGGCGGAGCAGTTGCGCGACCCGGTGTCAGGTCCGGCCGCTTGACATCCCATGCGAGGCCGACCCGCTCCATCAGCCGGATCACGTACCATGTGAGATCCGGCTGCCACCAGTGGAATCCGTGTCGGGCGGACTGCGGGAAGGCGTGGTGGTTGTTGTGCCAACCCTCGCCGAGGGCAAGCACGCCAATGAGGAAATTGTTGCGGCTTTGGTCGGGGGTGTCATACGCGCGGGATCCCCAAAGATGGCAGACCGTGTTGACGCTGAAGGTCAGCTGCAGGGCGATGAACTGCCGCAGCAGGCCAGCCCATAGAAACCCGATCAGCGCGTCGTAGGCAGTTCCACCGACGTGCCACCCAATGACTCCCGGCACAGCCAACCCGACCAGGTACCACAGCAACCAGTGCCGATCGATCCGGACGAGATCGGGACGACAAGACAAATCGCGAATCGCCGAAACTCTGTAGGCGTATCCGCACGTGCGGAGCCATTGGAAATGAGCGTGCCAAAAACCCCGTAGTGAACCGAGCCGGCGCCCGGCCCGGACATGGGGCGAGTGCGGATCTCCGTCCCGATCGCTGTGGCGATGATGCGTCCGATGCGTGGCGATCCAGAAGAACGGAGCGCTGCCGGCCATGCATCCGAGGACCATCAAGATGCGTTCGACCGGGCGAAAGGTGGCGAATGCGCGATGCGCGAACAGGCGGTGGTAGCCAACGGTGATACCCAGCCCGGTCGCGAACATCATCACGACCAACATGACCGTTGCATGGGCCGGCCGCCCATACAGGGCTGCCATGATTACGGCCACGACAGCGCCGATCGGCGGGGCGAGCTCAGCTGGCCGGCCACAGAAATTGGGCGACGCCGTTCGACCGCGCTCGTCAATGGGTTGTGTTCCCTGGACGTCGCATGCAGAGGAGAGCTGCCGTCCACCATTCCGGACTGCAACGGCCGCATGTGCCCGCATGATCTCTTCGGACATGATGGGTTCCGAGTCAGCGGCGCAAGCGAGGCATCACGACGTCCTTTGCCAGCCCCACCGCGGCCAATAGGCGAATGAGCCAGAATACCGGGTCAAACTCCCAGGCGCGATGGCCGTGCAGGCGGCCCGCGGGTCGGCGTGATGATTGTTGTGCCAGCCCTCGCCGTGCGCGAAATAGCCCACGAACAGATTGTTGCGGCTGTCGTAGCTGCGGTAGCCCATCGGGGCGATACCGAGTTGACGAAACAGGAGACGTGCCAGACGTAGACCGTGCGCGCCGCATGCTTCGCCCAAGCAGTCCAACCGCGGCGTGCGTTCAATGCACGCACGCGTGCTATTCTGACCGCAAGCAGGTTGCGAGGCAAGCATCGAAGCCGTGCCCGGTGCGCCGCTGCGAAGGATGCCGCCCGGCCACATTAGACGTCGGTCATGTTCGGGACCCTGAGCTTGTCCAGCCCATGTGCGAACCGTGTCTGAGCAAACCAAAGTGAATTGCAGCGGCGACGAATCCTTCGGAGCAGTGCGTTTGCTCCAACATCGTTCGAACTGCACGTCTGGGTCCTGCCGCTGATTGTTCACGGCGAGACGATCTCATCGTGTCGGCAGATTCTCCCGACGCACGAGCGCGCCCATGCGGATCGCATTGTCCACGAGCCGACTCGCACGTCCCATGTGGTCATGCGATGCGCCCTGCGTTGCCTGCTGTCTCGCTATCTCGGCACCCCGCCCGCGAAGATCCAGATTTTCGCGCACGCAAACGGCAAGCCGGCCATCTCGGGCCTGCTCGGGTTCAACGTCGCGCACTCTGGCGCGGTCGGTCTGATCGCGCTCGGCTTGGGCTGCGACGTCGGCGTCGATGTCGAAAAGGCCCGACCCTTTGCGGACATGGAGCAAGTGGCGGACCGGTTCTTCTGTATCGACGAGGCCGAGGAGATACGGAAGCTCGCGGATGCCGACCGTCAGATGGCGTTCTTTCGGTGCTGGACACGCAAGGAGGCATACGTCAAGGCGCTGGGAAGCGGCCTCTCGACCCCGCTCGACAGCTTTCGGGTGTCGGTCGCGAAAGATGAACCTGCGCGTTTCATTCGGCTGCCGGAGGGATCCCCGGCCTGGTCGCTGTATGATGTGGAGGTCGCAGAAGGCTATGCCGCTGCGGTTGCGCATCCGGGAGCGCCGCGCTCGGTCCACGTGCGCCGATTGGAGGACCTTTCGGGGCTATTGCGCGGCACCCGACCAGTCCAATTCAACAGTGCTTGGTACAGCTGGGTGGACTCGAACCACCGACCTCCTGATCCACAGTCAGGCGCTCTAACCAACTGAGCTACAGCTGCACGTGATGGGCGAGCGGGGCGAACCTAGAGCATGAGCCCGAAAAGTGGAAGCCGCTTTTCGCGGCCGGATCACGGCTTTTCGGCCGCCGGTCGTTAACAAGCAAAAGGCCCGGACAACCGGCCCGGGCCTACAACACCGTGCGATTGAGGAGGCTTTACGCCACCTTCTGGAACGCCTTGCTCATGCCTTCCTTGACCGGCTCGGTGCACTCGGTCGCGACCTTCTGCGCCAGCGCGGCGAGTTCCTTGCTCTGCTCGGTGAGCGTCTCGAACTGCTTGCGGGCATGCGCGGTCGAGATCTCGACCACCTCCGACAGCGACTTCACGGCGAGCAGCTCGGTCGCGTAGTCGAACGCCGCATTGGTGTTGACGCGGGCCGCCTCGATGACCTTCACGCCGTAGTCCGCGGCGCCCTTGGTCGCGGTGGCATAGGTGTCCTCGAGCACATCGGTCGCCTCTTCAGCGGCGGCCTTCATCTTCTCGTAGTTCTCTTTCGCCTGCGACACCGACTTCTCGGCGATGTCACGGAACGCCGCCGGCATCTCGAACTTCGGCAGGTCGAACTTCGGCATCTCGAACTTCGGCATTTCGAACTTCGGGGCTTCGAAGCCCGGAATCGCAGCAGCTTTCTTCCCCTTCGGGGTCGTGGTGGCCTCGGTCATTGGCAATCATCCTAAACGGGCGGCTTTGCGTAAATGTCCGAACCTGCCGCCCTCCGCTGCGGCTCGGAACACCTCTCGTCATCTCCCCGTGACAGTCAAAATCGCTTTGGTGCGTCACGACCGTCCCAGCTCACTGATTACAAATATAGCACCCTCATTAGTGCATTGCAATAGAAAATGGTGCAGCGCACAAAATTTTCAGCCTCAGGCCTCCCCGGTTCCAAGCCTGGGCCAAACATCGACCTAATCTACTGATTCTGTTTCATTTTTTAGACACACGCAAAAACTGCGAGGCTCCAGGTCTACCAGCATATGGAACCCGGGAAACCGCAGCGGGACACCTCCATCTGCATCGCAAAATAACATGGCCGACCATCCCCATAGCGAAGATCAGGCGGAATCTGGGCGGAAATCGAGCGCCACGGTTGCGCCGACGCATCGTCTCCATTCGTGAAGCGCGCTTCTGGACCGATCCCACGATCCGCTGTGACGCCCCCGCCCGGTTAAGGTTAGCCCCGTTTGGCAAGGGTTGGCGCCACGCCTCGTCGTGGACGGCGCTCCCCCCGACGACTAAGAATTCGTAAACGAAGCGACGGACAACGACTGCCGCATCAGGGTTTTGACACTCGTCTTTTCGATGACTGATCCCGCTCCCGCCATTGCCCTGCTGCGCGATTCGCGACTGGCACCGCACGCCACCAGCAGCATGCCGGCCTGGCTATGGAGCGTTGACGCATCGCGCATGCTCTGGGCCAACGCGATCGGCGCCGCCATTTTCGGTGCGGCAAGTTCGGCCGATCTCGCCGGGCGGCGATTCGACGGACGCGACCAGGCCTCGTCGCAGATCGCCCGACTCGCGGCGACACTGCCATCGAGCGGCACCGCACGACTCGAACGGCTGCGCGGCTTCGGCGGCGGCCTCGGCCGCATGCTGGTCTGCTCATGCTCCACGATCAGGCTCGCCGGCGGCACGACCGGCGTTCTGGTGTTGGCCGCGGAAGCCGCAGGCCCGAGCCTGCCGCTCGCCGAACGCGCGCGCCGGCTGCTCGACGGCACCGGTGACGCAGTCGCCGCATTCACGATCGATGGGACCTTGCTCTACGCAACCGCGGCGGCGCGCCAGCTGAGCGCCGCGCCGATGTCACTTGCCGAGCTCGGCGTCGAGGCACTCGCCGCGGCAGCGCTCGCGAGCGGCAGCGCGTCAGGGGCGACCAAGCACGGCGGAACGACGGCACTGCGACTCGGCCGCGACGCAACCACCGTCGTCATGTTGTCGTTTGATCGCACGCCGGTTGCGGCAGCCGAACCCGCCGTCGGCACGCCCGGCATGGCCAGCGTTACCATCCTGGACGATGCGTCCACCATGCCGGCCGAGACTGTGGACGCGCCGTCCACGCCGGTCGCCACTGTCGCCAAGCTCGACGCATCGGCTGAACGCCGTCATCCGCTGCGGTTCGTCTGGCAGATGGACGTCGATGGACGTTTCACACTCGGCTCCGACGAGTTCACAGAAGTAATCGGCGCGCGGACCGCGACCGCGTTCGGGCGGCCGTGGCCGGAGATCGCGGCCGAGCTCGAGCTCGATCCCGATGGACAGGTGGCGCGGGCGGTGGCGACGCGCGACACCTGGAGCGGCATCACCGTCTCATGGCCGATCGACGGAAGCTCGGATCGCCTTCTCGTCGAGCTGTCCGGCCTGCCCGTGTATGACCGCAACCGCGCGTTTCGCGGCTATCGCGGGTTCGGCGTCTGCCGCGACGTGTCGCGCATCAGCGCGGTGGTGAACGCACGGCGCGCGCAACTCGCGGCCGCGCTCGGCGGCGGGTCGGCGACTGCGCTGCCAGTCCTGCCGACAATGCCGGCGATGCCGGTCGGCGCCGTGCCCACTCCATCTCCGACCGCGGATCCATCGACGCTCGACTTCAGTCGTCCGCCGCTCAGCGTGGTCGCAGCCGGAGAGAACGTGGTGCCGTTCCGCAGCCCGTTCGTGCCGATCGATCCGAAGGTCCCGGCCCTCAGTCCGGTCGAACGCAAGGCATTTCGCGATCTCGCGCGCGAACTGACCGCGCGCCTCAAGAGACCGGCCGATCGCGAACCGGCCGAGGGCATGGTCCGCGAGGACCGGTCGCGGGAGATTGCACCAGCGCCGCTGCCGCCTCCTGTTCCGGCGGCGCCCGATGCGACCCGCGTCGCAGCGAAGCCGCCGTCGGAGAATCGCGCCCTGCTCGATCGCCTGCCGCTCGGCGTCCTGGTCTACCGGCTCGACCGCCTGCTTTACGCCAATCGCGCCTTCCTCGACTGGACCGGGCATGCGGGCCTGGATGCGCTCGAGGAGGCAGGGGGCCTCGACAGCCTGCTCATCGAAACCGGGCCCGACGGGCTCGGCGCTGCCGACAATTCCGCGCGGCGGCTGGTGCTGACCACCAATCACGGGACGCCGATGCCGGTCGAGGGCCGACTGTTCACGATCCCCTGGAACGGCGACAGCGCAATGGCGCTGACCTTCGTCACCACCGCGACGGCCGCGCGCGACCGCGCCGCCGAAACCGCACGCGAGCAGGCCGAGGCGAATGCGCGCGAGGCGCGCGCCGTAGTCGAGATCGCGTCGGACGGCGTCATCATCGCCGACGGCGATGGCCGCGTCGTCTCCGTCAATCCCAGCGCCGAAGTCCTGTTCGGCGCCGACGCGACGCAGCTGGTCGGCCGCGCCCTTGCCGATCTGTTCGCGCCGGAAAGCCATCGCGCGGTGCTCGAATACGTCGCGCGCCTGCAGAACGAAGGCGTCACCTCGCTACGCAATTTCGGCCGCGAGGTGGTCGCACGTCCTCGCCAGGGCGGCATGGTGCCGCTTTATATGGCGATGGGCGTAGTCTCGAACGGCACATCGGGCGAAACATCGAACCAGACGCGCAAGATCTGCGCCGTGTTCCGCGACATCACCCAGTGGAAACGCACCGAAGCCGAGCTGGTCGGCGCACGCCGCCAGGCCGAGAGCGGCTCGCTCGCCAAGTCCGAGTTTCTCGCCAAGGTGAGCCACGAGGTGCGCATGTCGCTGAACTCGATCATCGGCTTCGCCGAGGTGATGATCGACGGGCGTTTCGGCGCGATCGAGAACGAGCGCTACATCGACTATCTCCGCGACATCCGCGCCTCGGGACAGCATGTCATTTCGCTGGTCAACGACCTGCTCGATCTCTCCAAGATCGAATCCGGCAAGCTCGACCTCAACTTCGCGAGCGTCAATCTCAACGTCGCGGTACAGCACAGCGTGGCGCTGATGCAGCCGCAGGCGAACCGTCACCGGATCATCATCCGCAGCTCGTTGTCGCCGACGTTGCCGTCCGTCGTCGCCGACGCGCGCTCGTTACGTCAGATCGTCATCACCCTGCTGTCGAACTCCATGAAGTATGCGCAGCCGGGCGGACAGGTGATCATCTCGACCGCGCTCACCGACAACGGCGAGGCGGTATTGCGCGTGCGCGACACCGGGCTCGGCATGAACGAGAAGGACCTCGCCATCGCGCTCGAACCGTTCCGTCAGGTGATGACGTCGTCGCGCCGCGACGGGGCCGGCGCCGGGCTGGGGCTGCCGTTGACCAAGGCGCTCGCCGAAGCCAACCGTGCGAACTTCTCCATCAGCAGCAGTGTCGACGACGGCACGCTGGTCCAGATCGCCTTCCCGGCCTCCCGCGTTCTTAAGGCATAGGTCGCCCCAAAAATCCGAATTCGCCTGCGGCGTCAGAATCGGCTAGGCTCTCCAGTCGCGTCAGACGACAGGCCGGCCGATGAGGACAGCGATGCGCGCAATCCGGTGGTTTTCGGCACTTCTCGCCTTCGGTTTCCTACTCCAGGCACCGGCGCGCGCGGCAGAGACGGTCGACCTCCTGCTGGTGCTCGCCGCGGACGTGTCGCGCAGCGTCGACGCGCCGAAGTTTCAGCTGCAGCGCGAGGGATACGCCGCGGCGATTTCCGATCCGCGCGTGGTCGACGCGATCCGCTCGGGCCCGCACGGCAAGATCGGCATCTGTTTCGTCGAGTGGTCGGGCATCGGCGCGCAGAAAGTCGTGATCGACTGGACCATCGTCAAGGATGCCGCCAGCGCGCGTCAGTTCGGCGATCAGCTGCTGGAGATCCCGCGCTCGTTCGCCGACCGCACCTCGATCAGCGGCGGCATCGAGTTCGCGGTGACGCAGCTCGAGCGCGCGCCGTTCGAGGCCACTCGCCGCACCATCGACGTGTCCGGCGACGGCACGAACAATTCCGGCCGCGACGTCACGCGGGCCCGCGACGACGCTCTGGCCAAGGGCATCACCATCAACGGCCTCGTGATCCTGAGCGACCGTCCGCTGTCGTGGAATCCGGAGCACACCAATCCGCCGGGCGGGCTTGCGAACTACTACCGCGACAACGTCATCGGCGGACCGAACGCCTTCGTCATGGTGGCGGAGAATTTCGAGTCGTTCGGCAAGGCGATCCTCAACAAGCTGATCGCCGAGATCGCGCTCGCTCCGACACCGCACAGGACGGCGCTCGAGTAACCTCGACATCACCTCGTGTTCACGCGTTCAGATCTCGAAGCAGTCCTGCCGGTGGTGCGTGCGGCTGTGCCGCCGACGCCGCAATATGCCTGGCCGCTGCTCGCCGTCCGCACCGGCGTCGACGTGGTGGTCAAGCACGAGAACCACACGCCGACCGGCGCCTTCAAGGTGCGCGGCGGCCTCGTCTATGCCGACCGCCTCATCCGCGAACGGCCGCACGTCAAAGGCATCGTCACGGCGACGCGCGGCAACCACGGCCAGTCGTTCGCCTTCGCGGCGCGCCGCGTCGGGCTCCCGCTCGCGATCGTCGTGCCGATCGGCAATTCCGTCGAGAAGAACGCGGCGATGCGCGCATTCGGCGCCGAGCTGATCGAGCACGGCCGCGACTACGACGAGGCGAAGGAACGCGCCGCGCAGATCGCCACCGAGCGCGGCTACGAGTTCGGACCGTCGTTCGGGCGCGACCTGGTGCTCGGCGTCGCGACCTACGCCTACGAGCTGTTCGGGGCCTGGCCCGATCTCGACACGGTCTACGTGCCGATCGGCCTCGGCTCCGGCATCTGCGGCGTGATCGGCGCGCGCGACGCGCTGGGCCTCGCCACCCGCGTCGTCGGCGTCGTGTCCGTCCGCGCCAACGCCTACCGGCTGTCGTTCGAGGCCGGCCGCGTCGTGCCGACCAATTCGGCGATGACATTTGCTGACGGCGTCGCCGTGCGCCAGCCGGACGCGACGGCGCTCGACATCATCCGACGCGGCGCCGAGCGCATCATCGAGGTCTCCGACGACGAGATCGCCGAGGCGATCCGCATCTACTTCAGCGACACGCATACGACGACGGAAGGCGCCGGCGCCGCTGCACTGGCCGGTCTGATCAATGAACGCGACCGCATGGCCGGCAGGCGCGTGGCGGTGATCGCGACCGGTCAGAACATCGATCGGCCGTGGATGCAGGCCGTGCTCAGCGGCGAAACGCCGCGAGTGAGCTGACGCATCCGCTCACTCGGACGCGGCTGCGCTGCGATTCTCCACTGCAATCAACGGACACCGCACGTGTTTCGAATCATTCCAGACTGCAGCACCTTAGAGCCATTCCAAGATATTGAAATGCCATGGGAATTTGTGTTGACCGCCATTGGCCAAGTCCGCATCCATGCCGCCGGATCTGCAAACAGGGGAGCATCGACATGAGCTGCGCAGCCGGCGGCGGTTTGGTGGCACGTCTCGTCGCGGGAGGTCTCATTGTTTTCGCGGCGACGTCCGCGATCGCGCAATCGGACGAGGTGAACGTCTACACCTATCGCGAGCAGAAGCTGATCCAGCCGCTGTTCGATGCCTTCACCAAGGACACCGGGATCAAGGTCAACGTGATCTCGGCGAGCTCCGGTCTCGAGCAGCGCATTGCGACGGAGGGCGCGAACAGCCCGGCCGACGTGCTCCTCACCGTGGACATCGGCCGATTGCAGGATGCGGTCAATCTCGGCATCACCCAGCCGATCAAGTCGGAAACGCTCGACAAGGTGGTGCCGCCGCAATATCGCGATCCGGCCGGCAACTGGTACGGCGTCTCGCTGCGCGCGCGCATCGTCTATGCCTCCAAGGAGCGCGTGCCCCAGACGGCGATCACCTACGAGGAGCTCGCGGACCCGAAGTGGAAGGGCAAGATCTGCATCAGGTCCGGCCAGTACATCTACAACAACGCGCTGTTCGCGGCCTACATTGCGCGTCACGGCGAGGCCAAGGCCGAGGAATGGCTGAAGGCCGTCAAAGCCAACCTGGCGCAGAAGCCGTCCGGCGGCGATCGCGAGGTGGCGCGCGACATCGCGGCGGGCAAGTGCGACATCGGTGTCGCCAACACCTATTACTGGGCGCTGATGCTCAATCGGGAGGCCGAGCGCAAGCCGTGGGCGGAAGCAACCAAGGTGGTACTCGCGACCTTCGCCGACGGCGGCACGCACATGAACGTGTCCGGGGTCGTGCTCGCCAAGCATTCGCCCAACAAGGCGAACGCCGTGAAGCTGATCGAGTGGCTGGTCGGCGAGCACGCGCAGCACATGTATGCCGACATGAACTACGAGTATCCGATCCGCAGCGGGGTCGCGGTCAATCCGACGATTGCCGGCTACGGCACGCTCAAGCCGGACTCGCTGCCGATCGCCAAGATTGCCGATCACAAGAAGGCGGCCGCCAACCTGGTCGACAAGGTCGGATTCGACAACTGACGACGTCCCCGGCCCGCTCGCCGGTCACGGCGGCCGGCGCCGCATGAGTCCCCTCGACAACACCACGGCGCGTGCCATGGCCAGTCCACGGCCACTGCGCCTGATCTCCCGGCGGACCGCGACCTATGCTGTCGTGCTCGCGGTCGCCGGCCTGGTGCTCGCCCCGATCGTCAGCATCGTGGTGACGGCATGGCGCGGCGACGCCGAGCTGTGGCCGCATCTCGCCGCCTACGTGTTGCCCGTCGCCTTCCGCGACACCGCCCTGCTGCTGCTTGGAGTCGCGGCCATCACCGGGACGGTCGGCGTCGGTACCGCGTGGCTGGTGACCACCTATCGGTTTCCGTTCCGCAACGCACTGCTTTGGCTGCTGCCGCTGCCGCTGGCGACGCCGACCTACATCGTCGCCTATGTCTACGTCGATCTGTTCGATGCGCTCGGCTTTGCGCAGAGGATGCTGCAGGCCGTGTTCGGCATCGCCTCGCCGGCGACGTGGCTCATCAACGTGCGATCGCTCCCCGGCGCGATCTTCGTGATCGGCTTCGTCCTCTATCCTTACGTCTATCTGTCCGCGCGCGCGCTGTTCCAGATGCAGAGCGCGCCGCTGATCGAGGCCGCCCGCATCCTCGGCGCGACGCGCTGGCGGCTCATTCGCGACGTCGCCCTGCCGCTGGCGCGGCCGGCACTGGCGGTCGGCCTCTCGCTCGCGCTCCTGGAAACGCTCAATGACATCGGCGCCAGCGAATATCTCGGGGTCCGCACGGTGACCCTGTCGGTGTTCACCACCTGGCTCAATCGCTCGAGCCTGCCCGGCGCGGCGCAGATCTCCTGCTTCATGCTGGCGATCGTCATGGCGCTGGTCATGCTCGAGCGCCATGGCCGCCGCCGCCGTGGCTATGGCATTCCGGCGCAGGACGCGCGCATGACCGCGCCGATCGTGCTGCACGGATCGACGGCATGGCTTGCGACCTTCGTTTGCGCCGTTCCCGTCGTCATCGGCTTCGCGTTGCCGGCCGGCTATCTGCTGCACGCGACGCTCGCACGCGGGCTGTTGTCCGGCTTCGACCCGGCCCTGGGGCGGCATGCCATCGTCACCGTGGCGCTCGCGGCGGCGGCGACCGCCGTCACGATTCTGCTCGGCTTGATCATCGCGACCGCCTGGCAGTTCGCCCGCGGGCGGCTGATGGCGGCCTGCAGCAACGTCGCGAGCCTCGGTTACGCGATTCCCGGCACCGTGCTGGCACTCGGGCTGCTCGCGCCGCTCGTCCTGGTCGACGAAGCGCTCAACGCGATGGTGCGCCTGTTTGGCGGCGCAGGCATCGGGCTCCTGCTGGCCGGCTCGGCGGCCGCGCTGGTGATCGCCTATGTCATCCGTTTCCTCGCGATCTCGATCGGGCTGATGCGCGCCGGCTTCGCCCGCATCACGCGCGACTTTGACGACGCGGCGCGGCTTCTGGGCGCGGGACCCGCCGCGCTCGCGCGCACAATCCATCTGCCGCTGCTGCGGCCGGCCGTCTGGGGCGCGGCGTTGCTGGTGTTCGTCGACTGCCTCAAGGAGTTGCCGGCCACCCTGCTGCTGCGGCCGCTCAACGTCGAGACGCTCGCGACCTACGTCTACCAGTTTGCGACGCGCGGCGACTTCGAGGAAGGCGCGCTGGCGGCCCTGCTGATCGTCGCTGCCGGCGTCCTGCCGATCATGCACATGACCGGCATTGCCGACGCCGCAATGGCGCCCGACGTAGAGGCGTCGAGCGCCTGACTCTTCGCACGCCGAATTGACCACAACCCGCTTGCCAAGGCGACGCTGCGGCAGGACGATCCTCACTTCCAACGACGCGGCCGTACGCAATCGGCCGGAGACACAGGGAGGCTCTCTCGTGCATCGCATCGCCAGGTTTGCCGTCTGCGCCGCCGCTCCGTTGCTGCTCGTCGCGTCGATCGCGATGAGCTCCGCCGCCGAGCTCGATCCGAGCGCCGTGACGTTCAAGCTGCCGGATCAGATCCCGTGGAAGGACAACCCGAACAATCCGGGCGTCAAGCAGGCGGTGCTGCAGGGCGATCCGAACAAGGAAGGCAGCCTCTACGTCGTGCTGACCAAATGGCTGCCGGGCAACATGAGCCGGCCGCACTGGCATCCGAACGACCGCTTCATCACCGTGGTCAAGGGCACGTGGTGGGTCGGCTCTGGCCCCACCTTTGATCCGAACGCGACAGTGCCGATGCCGGCCGGCACCTTCGTCAATCACTGGGCCAAGGGGGTGCACTATGACGGCGCCAAGGACGAGGAAGCGATCATCCTGATCGTCGGCATCGGCCCGGCGGCCAGCACGCCGTTCGTCGCCGGCAGCCAGATTCCGAAATAGCCGCTACCCGCCAACAACCACACATCGCATGGAGGACGTCATGAGGATGCGCAAGCGCGCGGCCGCCTGGCTCGGCGCCGCGGTCGCGATCGGACTTGCGGCTGCCGGAGCACAGGCCGCCGAGCTCAAGGTCCTGAGCTCCAATGCCATCAAGACCGTGCTCGAAGAACTCATTCCGCAATTCGAGAAGGCGACCGAGCACAAGGTCGCACTCACGCTCGGGACCGCGGCCGAGCTCAAGGTGGCGATCGAGAAAGGCGCGGCGTTCGACGTCGCGATCGGCACCGCGGCGGGCATCGACGATCTCGCCAAGCAAGGCAAGGTCGACCCCAATGCCAAGGCGGCACTCGCGCGCTCGGGCGTCGGCATGGCGGTGAAGAAGGGCGCGCCGAAACCCGACATCTCCACCACCGAAGCCTTTACGAAGACATTGCTCGACGCGAAGTCGATCTGCTTCGTGGAGCAGGGCAACAGCGGCATCTACCTCAAGACCCTGTTCGTGCGCCTCGGCATCGCCGAACAGATCAAGGACAAGCTGAAGCCGCTGCCGGCCAGCAATCCAGCCGCCCATGCGGTCGCCAATGGCGAGGCCGAGATCGGCATGACCCAGATCAGCGAGATCCTGCCCTATGCGGGCGCCGAGCTGGTCGGTCCCCTGCCGGCCGAGATCCAGCTGACCACCGTGTTCGCCGCCGGGGTCGCGGCGAACAGCAAGGAAACCGCCGCCGCCAAGGCGCTGGTCGAGTTCCTCAATGCGCCGGCCGCGAATGTGGTCAAAAAGGCGAAGGGCCTGGAGCCCGGCTGAACGCCCGGAAGCGCCGGCAATGATGGCCACGACGCGCTTGATCGGCGCTTCCCACCTCGGCTACAGAACGGACTGATCCTTTTGCTCCTTTTGCGGGGGGAAGTCCGTCCATGAAGAAAGTCTATTCCGACGCCACCGCCGCGCTGGCGGGCCTCCTCAAAGACGGCATGATGATCATGGCCGGCGGCTTCGGCCTGTGCGGCATTCCGGAGACGCTGATCGTCGCGATCCGCGAGTCCGGCGTGAAGAACCTGACCGTGGTGTCCAACAACGCGGGCGTCGACGGCATCGGGCTCGGCATCCTGCTCGAGACCAAGCAGATCAAAAAGATGATCTCGTCCTACGTGGGCGAGAACAAGACCTTCGCGCAGCAGTTCCTCGCCAAGGAGCTCGAGATCGAGTTCAATCCGCAGGGCACGCTGGCGGAGCGCATCCGCGCCGGCGGCGCCGGCATCCCCGCCTTCTTCACGCGCACCGGCGCCGGCACCATGATCGCCGACGGCAAGGAAGAGCGCGTGTTCAACGGCGAGCGCTTCATCATGGAGACGGGCCTGGTTGCCGACCTGTCGATCGTGCACGCGTGGAAGGGCGACACCGAAGGCAATCTCGTCTACCGAAAGACGGCGCGAAACTTCAATCCGATGATGGCGACCGCCGGCAAGGTGACCGTCGCCGAGATCGAGCATCTGTTCGAGCCGGGTCAGCTCGATCCGGACCACATCGTCACGCCCGGCGTGTTCGTGCAGCGCATGATCCACGTACCGAACGCGAAGAAGCACATCGAGCAGCGCACCGTGCGCAAGCGCGTCGCGGCGGCTGGCACAGGAGAAGAAGTCTGATGGCCTGGACCCGCGAGCAGATGGCCGAACGTGCCGCCAAGGAGCTGCGCGACGGCTTCTACGTCAATCTCGGCATCGGCATTCCGACGCTGGTGTCGAACTACATCCCGAACGGCATGAGCGTGCAGCTGCAGAGCGAGAACGGCATGCTCGGCTTCGGGCCGTTCCCCTACGAGGGCGAGGAGGATCCCGACCTCATCAACGCCGGCAAGCAGACCGTCACCGAGATCCCGACCACCAGCTATTTCTCCTCGGCCGACAGTTTCGGGATGATCCGCGGCGGTCACATCGACCTCGCGCTGCTCGGCGCCATGCAGGTGGCGGAGAACGGCGACCTCGCCAACTGGATGATCCCCGGCAAGATGGTGAAGGGCATGGGCGGCGCCATGGACCTGGTCGCCGGCGTCAAGAAGGTCGTGGTGATCATGGAGCACACGGCCAAGGACGAGAAGAAGCTGCTTCACCGCTGCACGCTGCCGCTGACCGGCGCCGGCGTCGTCGACATGGTGATCACCGATCTCGGCGTGTTCAATATCGACAAGAAGCAGGGCGGCATGACGCTGATCGAGCTTGCGCCGGGGGTCACGCAGGACGAGATCCGCGGCAAGACCGAGGCCACCTACAAGGTCGGTGCGGGCGTGAAGTAAGTAGATTCCCGCGCCGATGGCTCCGTAATCCGGCCAAAAAACCGACACAGAACCCGGCGAGTTTGCCGGACAACTGCTAGTCGGTATAAGTTCACCGGCGTCCTCATGTTTCCATCGGAATCACGCGCACCGTGACTGCGGCCCTTGGGTTCAAGCGTCTCGGAATTGCCGTCGTCGCGCTGGTGGCGGCCACGTTCGGCGCGTTGGCGCTGACCTCGTTCCTGGTCCCGTCGGACGCCGCGCGTGACGCGGTGAAGGCTGAGATCCGCGCCGTCACCGGTTTTGATCCGGTCGTGCGTGGCGATGTGTCGGTCTCGCTGTTTCCCTACGGGACGGTCAATCTGGGCGACGTCGTGTTCGGCGACGACCGCTCGGCGGAGCCGGCATTCGTCGCAGAACGGCTGACCGCGAACCTGCATCTGCTTCCGCTCCTGCTCGGCCGCATCGAGATCGCCGATATTTCGCTGGTGCGCCCGCGCATCCTGATCGACTTCGACGCGCGCGGACGCTCCAACTGGACGGCGCTGATCGACACGCTGGCACGTGCGTTGAAGCCGACTGCCGGTCAGCGGGAGTCGGTCGTATCGTTCTCCGAGATCCGCATCGCCCAGGGTACTGTCGTGATCCGCGATCGCGCTCGCGACATTCTGGAGGAGATGAGCGACGTCCAGCTCTCCGTCGCGTGGCCGTCGATCTCGCGCAGCTTCGGCGCAACCGGGCGCATCACCTGGCGCGACGAGGCGCTCGACACCGCGATCAGCATCAGCGACTTCCATGCTGCGCTGGTCGGCGATCGCGCCGGCCTCAAGGTTCGCTTCAACGGCACGCCCATCAAGCTCGCGTTCGAAGGCGCGATGAGCTCGCGGCCGAGCCTCAAGATCGAAGGCACGCTGGCGGCCGATTCCCCCTCGCTGCGCGAGGTAATGCGCTGGGGCGGCAAGCCGGACCTGCCCGGCCGCGGCTTCGGCCCGTTCACGCTGAAGGCGCAGACCAGCCTGACCCCCGGCTCACTCACCTTGTCGAACGTGCATGTCGAGCTCGACGGCAACGCCGCCGAGGGCGTGATGACGTTCACCTCGACGCCACAGGCCCTGCAAGGCACGCTGGCCGCCGACAAGCTCGATCTGACCACGTACTCGTCGACGATTCGGTTCCTGGCCACCAACGCGCGCGGCTGGGACTGGCAGCCGTTCGTGCTCGACGCCCTCGCCGGGACCGATCTGGACCTGCGGCTCTCCTCACGCCAGGTGATCATCGGCCAGGCGAAGCTCGGCCGCACCGCGATCGCCGCCAACATGCGCGACAGCAAGCTGACTATCACGGTCGGCGAGTCGCAGGCGTTCGGCGGCATCGTCAAAGGCGCGTTCGGCCTCGCCCGATCCGAGAAGGGCGGCGACGTGAAGGCGCAGATGACATTCGCCGACGTCGACCTCGATGCGTGCCTCGGCGACGTGTTCGGCTTCCGCCGCGTCGAGGGCAAGGGCACGCTGTCGATCGACTTCGAGGGCTCGGGAACCAGCGTGCTCGGGGTGACGCGCGCGCTCAACGGAACGGCGGAGCTGACCGGAAAGGACGGCGGCCTGGTCGGCTTCAACGTCGAGCAGCTGCTGCGGCGGCTGGAACGGCGGCCGCTCTCCGGCGGCGGCGACTTCCGCAACGGACGCACGCCGTTCGACACGCTCAACGTCATGATTAAGATCAACCAGGGCATCGCGACGGTGCAGGAGATGCGCCTCGAGGGCGCGTCGGTGCGCCTCGCTGTCGGCGGCACGGCGTCGATCCCGTCGCGCGACTTCGACCTCAAGGGCACCGCGGCACTCCTTGCCAGCGCCAATGCGCCGGCCGCGGCATTCGAGCTGCCGTTCATCGTGCACGGCCCGTGGGACGACCCGCTGATGTTGCCCGATCCGGAGAGCCTGATCCGCCGCTCCGGCGCCGCCGCGCCGCTGCTCGACGCCGTGCGCGACCGCAAGGCCCGCAGCGCCATCAAGTCGGCGATCGACCGGCTGACCGGCGGCTCGTCCGCACCGGCGGAGCCCGCCGCCGGAACCGATAAGGACTAGCGTCCACTTCAGGGCATTGGCGCCGCGCTGCTCCCGTTCGCCGAACGCCGCGTCAGCAAGGACGCCGCGATCATCGCCACCGCCACGACCGCGATCATGATCGTGCACACCGCGTTGATCTCGGGCTTCACGCCGAGCCGCACGTCGGAGTAGATGCGGATCGGCAAGGTGGTCGCGCCCGGCCCGGTGGTGAAGCTCGCGATCACCAGATCGTCGAGCGACAGCGAGAAGGCAAGCAGGAATCCGGCCGCGACCGCCGGTGCGATCAGCGGCAGCGTCACCGTGAGGAACGTGCGCGCCGGAGGACAGCCGAGGTCCATCGCCGCCTCCTCGAGACTGCGGTCGAAGTCAATGAGCCGCGCCTGCACCACGACCGCGACGAAGCACATGGTCAGGGTCGCGTGACCGATCGTGACGGTCCAGAAGCCGCGGTTGAAATCGACGGCCACGAACAGAAGCAGCAGCGACAGGCCGGTGATCACCTCCGGCATCACCAGCGGCGCGTAGATCATCGCAGAGAACGGCAGCCGGCCGCGAAACCGTCCGAGCCGCGTCAGCGCCAGCGCTGCGAGCGTCCCGAGCACGGTCGCGGCGCTGGCCGAGACGAGTGCGATGCCAAGCGAGGTCAGCGCGGCTTCACGCAGCGCTTCGTCTTCCAGAAGCGCCGCATACCAGCGCGTCGACCAGCCACCCCACACCGTCACCAGGCGCGACGCATTGAACGAATAGACCACCAGGATCACGATCGGCAGGTAGAGGAACGCGAGCCCGAGCGTGATCGAGGTGAGGTTGAACCAGGTCGGCCCCTTGCGCATCAGCCCCTCCGCTCGATCTCGCGCATCTGCGTGTGCTGATAGGCCACGATCGGCGCCAGCAGGAGACAGAGCAGGACCACGGCGACCGCGGAGGCGACCGGCCAGTCGCGGTTGGAGAAGAACTCGGTCCACAGCGTCTGGCCGATCATCAGCGCCTGCGAGCCGCCGAGCAGGTCAGGGATGACGAACTCGCCGACGATCGGAATGAAGCAGAGGAGCGCGCCGGCGCCGACGCCGGGCAGCGACAGCGGCAGGGTCACGCGCCAGAATGCGCGCCAAGGCGGACAGCCGAGATCGGCGGCCGCCTCGAGCAGCGCGTCGTCCATCTTCTGCAATGTGGCGTAGAGCGGCAGTACCATGAATGGCAGGTACGAATAGACGAGGCCGATATAGACCGCGGTGTCGGTCGCGAGCCAGGTCACCGGCTCGTCGACGATCCGCAGCGCGATCAGCGCGTCGTTGAGCAGGCCGTCGCGCTGCAGGATGTTGACCCAGGCGTAGACGCGGATCAGGAACGAGGTCCAGAACGGCAGCACCACCAGCATCACCAGGATCGCCTGCGTCCTCGCCGGCAGGCGCGAGATGCCATAGGCGATCGGATAGCCGATCAGCAGCAGCAGCGCGGTCGCGATCGCGGCGATCTGCAGGCTCTTGAGATAAGAGGAGACATAGAGCCAATCGGACGCCAGCGTCGCGTAACTGTCGAACGACAGCCCGGCGACGAATTCGCGCAGGCCCTCGAAACCGGCGGCGAGATCAAGCACCGGGGTATAAGGCGGCTGCGCGATCGCGGTCTGCGACAGGCTGATGCGGAACACGATCAGGAACGGCACCAGGAAGAACAGCGCCAGCCAGAGATACGGCACCAGCACGACCAGCCGGTCGCCGAGAGTCCTGTGTCCGCTGTTGCCGCCGATCATAATGAGCCTCAGCTCGTCAGCACGACGCCGGCGCCCGGCGTCCACGACAGCCAGACCTCGTCGTCCCAGCCGATGGTGCGCTCCACGAGGCGCGTTGCATTGGCAACGGTCGCCTTCATCACCGCGCCGTCGGTAACGCGAACCTTGTACGTCGAGACGTCGCCGAGATAACCGATGTCGACCACGCGGCCGCCGACGCAGTTCTCGGCCGTGTCGCCAGGACGCTCGGTCGCGATGCGGATCTTCTCCGGCCGCAATGCGACCCACGCGGTCGCACCGGCGGCCGCGTCGGCACCCTGCGACAACCGCAGCCGCGTCCCGTCGAGCGCCGTGACCACCGTCTCCTGCGGAGTCGCCGACACGACGCGGCCTTCGATCAGGTTCACGTCGCCGATGAACCCGGCGACCCAGCGCGAGCTCGGCTGCTCGTAGACCTCCGACGGGGGCGCGACCTGCACCAGGTGGCCCTGATTCATGACCCCGATGCGATGCGCCATGGTCATCGCCTCCTCCTGGTCGTGCGTCACCACGACGAACGTGGTGCCGATCCGCGCCTGCAGATCGATCAGCTCGAACTGGGTCTCCGCGCGCAGCTTCTTGTCGAGCGCGGCGAGCGGCTCGTCGAGCAGCAGCATCTTCGGATGCTTGGCGAGCGCCCGGGCGAGCGCGACGCGCTGGCGCTGTCCACCCGACAGCTGGGCGGGTTTGCGATGGCCGAGGCCTTCGAGCTGTACCAGGTCGAGCATCTCGGCGACGCGCGCGGCCATCTCGGGCTTGGCCATGCCCTCCTGCTTGAGCCCGAAGGCGATGTTGCCCTCGACGGTCAGGTGCGGAAACAGCGCGTAGTTCTGGAACATCATGTTGACCGGCCGCCGATAGGGCGGCACGGCTGCGATGTCCTCGCCGGCGAGGAGAATGCGTCCCTCGTCCGGCCGTTCGAAGCCGGCGAGCATGCGCAGCAGCGTGGTTTTGCCGCAGCCCGACGGGCCGAGCAGCGCGAAGAACTCGCCCGGATAGATGTCGAGGCTCACGCGGTCGACGGCGGTGACGCCGCCGAACCGCTTGCTGACCGCCTCGAACCGCACCAGCGGCTTGGTCCCCGGATCAGTCCACGGCGCGAAGGCCCGTCTCATCCCCTACCCGCTTGATCAAAGCCCGACGCTCCCCTTGATGGGGAGCGCCGCATAAATGATCAACCGGTTTTTTTCAGGAAGATGTCAGCCGGTCGCCGCCTGCGGCGGCTCGATCTGGGGCTTGTCCGCCGGCTTGGCGACGGGCTCCACGTAGGTGCGGCGCGGCTCGGGGCCGTAATAGTCGCCCATCTGCACCATTGCGCGCGGCTTGGCCAGGATCGACACCATGCGCTCGAGCAGCGCCTGGGCCGACACCGGCTTCTTGAGGAATTCGTTGACGCCGAGGCGCATGGCTTCGACCACGCGCCAGCGCTCGCCGTGGCCGGTCAGCATGATGATCGGCACGTCCGGCACCGGGAACACGCCCGGCGAGCGCACGATACGCACCAGCTCGGAGCCGTTGAGCAGCGGCATCTCCCAATCGAGGATGACGATGTCGGGCGACACCGCGCGGATGCACTCGAGGCCGGCGATGCCGTCGACCGCCTCGTGGATATTCTTGACGCCGATATTGACCAGCAGGTTGCGGACCACCTTCCGCATGTACTGGTTGTCGTCGATGATCAGCACCGTAAGCGACTGGACGAGCTTTTCGACGCCGCTGGACAAGGTCGAATGCATGCCACACCGTGATGGAGATCGGCGCGATCCGCGCGTCGGTCCCCAGCTCCCTGGTTCACCCGACGGCATTTCATCAGGTCGGCTTTGCGGCGCCGTAAAACCGATAGGGACAAGTTTAACGATCTCGCCGATTCGCGGAGCGGCAGCTGGTTAGCGCGCCGTTAACGTCCGCTGCACGGCGTCGCGCCAGCCGGCCCATTTGCGGTCGCGGACGGCCGCATCCATGGCCGGCTCGAAGCGGCGGTCGAGCTTCCAGGTCTTGGCGAACTCCGCCAGATCGGGACACACCCCGGCCTTGCGGCCGGCGAGGTAGGCCGCGCCCAGCGCGGTTGTCTCCATGGTGACCGGCCGGTCGACCGGCGCGCCAAGCATGTCGGCGAGGAACTGCATGGTGATGTCGCTCGCGCACATGCCGCCGTCGACGCGCAGCACGGTCGAGGCCTTGGCGGAGGCTGGCCAGTCGGCATGCATGGCCTCGATCAGGTCGCGCGTCTGATAGCCGACGGCCTCGAGCGCGGCGCGGGCGATCTCCGCCGCGCCGGAATTGCGCGTCAGGCCGAACATCGCGCCGCGCGCGTCGGCGTCCCACCACGGCGCGCCGAGCCCGACGAAGGCCGGCACCAGGTAGACCTGCTCCTCGGGATCGGCTTCGGCCGCGAGCGGCCCGACGCCGGAGGATTGCGCAATCAGCTTCAGGCCGTCGCGCAGCCATTGGACTGTCGCGCCGGCAATGAAGATCGCGCCTTCGAGCGCGTAGGTCCGCTTGCCGTCGAGCTGGTAGGCGATGGTGCTGAGCAGCCGGCTCTTCGACGCGACCGGCGCAGCGCCCGTATTGAGCAATGCGAAGCAGCCGGTGCCGTAGGTCGACTTCATCATGCCGGGCTCGAAACAGCCCTGCCCCACTGTGGCTGCCTGCTGGTCGCCGGCCACGCCGAGAATGCGGATCTCGCCGCCGAACAGCGCCGCATCGGTGGTGCCGAACTCGGCCGAGCAGTCGTGTACCTGCGGCAGCATCGCGGCCGGTACGCGGAACAGCTCGCACAGCCAGCGGTCCCACGCGCCGGTGCGGATGTCGAGCAGCAGCGTGCGCGCGGCGTTGGTGGCATCGGTCGCATGCACCTTGCCTCCGGTTAGCCGCCACAGCAGGAACGTGTCGATGGTGCCGAAGGCGAGGCGTCCGTGGTCGGCGGCGAGACGCGCGCCCGAGACATTGTCGAGGATCCAGCCGATCTTGGTTGCCGAAAAGTATGGATCGAGCAGCAGGCCAGTCTTGGTGGTGATCATCGGCTCGCAGCCGGCGCTGCGCAGCTCGGCGCAGCGGTCGGCGGTGCGGCGATCCTGCCAGACGATCGCATTGTGGATCGGCTTGCCGGTCGTGCGGTCCCAGATCACCGTGGTTTCGCGCTGATTGGTGATGCCGATCGCCGCGATGTCGGCTGCGGTGAGCTTGGCGCGCGTCAGCGCCTCCATGACGGTCCCGACCACCGAGGTCCAGATCTCTTCCGGGTCGTGCTCGACCTGGCCCGGCGTCGGATAGAGCTGGGTGAACTCTCGTTGCACGGATCCGACCGGCGTCAGCGCCTCGTCGAACACGATGGCGCGCGTCGACGTCGTGCCCTGATCGATGGCGAGAAGATGCGGCAAGGGACGCGCCCCATGAACTCAGACCCGCCGCGATCCTAGCGCAATCCTGCGCATGTGGAGAGGCTGCCTACACCGCCGTTTCGGCATCATTGCTTACGGCGCGTTCACCGTGCTGAATCGGCCACAGGCTCACGCCGCGCGGGCGCCCTCGCCGCTCATGAACTGCGCGAGCGCCTCGCGCTCGCCAGGGGTGAAAGCGAGCCCGAGCTTGGAACGGCGCCACAACACGTCGTCGGCCGTTTCGGCCCATTCGTGCCGCATCAGGTAGCGCACCTCGGCGGCGGTGAGATCGGCGCCGAAACGCGTGCCGAGGTCGTCGAGCGCCCGCGCGTCGCCCAGAACGTGGCCGATCCGCGTGCCATAGGCGCCGACCAGGCGGCGCGCGTGCTCGGCACCGAGGAACGGCCAGCGCTCTGTCGCGCGTGCAACCTGGTCGTCGAGGCCGTCATGAGCGAAATCGCCGCCCGGCAGCGGCGCGCCCGCGGTCCAGGCCGGGCCGGCGACGAAGAAGTCGTCGATGCGCGCCAGTGCAGCTTCGGCCAGCCGACGATAAGTGGTGATCTTTCCGCCGTAGATCGAGAGGAGCGGCGCGGTGTGGAACTTGTGGTCGAGCGCGATCACGTAGTCGCGGGTGACGTCGCCGGCCTTCTTGCTGCCGTCGTCGTGCAGCGAGCGCACGCCGGCAAACGCCCACACCACGTCGACCGGCAGCACGACCTCGCGGAGGTAAAGGTCGACCGTGTTGCACAGGTAGGTGATCTCGTCGGCGGTCGGAACCAGATTGGCGAGGTCGCCCTCGAAGTCGAGATCGGTGGTGCCGATCAGCGTGAAATCGCGGTGGTAGGGCAGCGCGAAGACGACGCGGCCATCGGGCCCCTGGAACACGTAGCCCCGGTCATGCGCGAACAGTTTCTTCACGACGACGTGGCTGCCCTTGGCGAGCCGCACCGGCGCGCGCTCCGGGGTGCGGATGACAGTCTCCGCCACCGTGCCGATCCACGGCCCCGCGGCGTTGATCAGGACGCGCGCGGTCCGCGCCTCGCGGCGGCCGTGCGACACCAGCGCGAGCCGCCATTCGTCGGTGCGCTCGGCGCGGATGCAGCGCGTCCGCGTGCGGATCAGCGCGCCGCGTTCCGCCGCATCGACCGCGTTGAGGACGACCAGCCGGCTGTCGTCGACCACGCAGTCGGAATATTCGAAGCCGCCGGTGTAGCGCCGCCGCAGCGGCGCGCCGACCGGGTGGTGAGTGAGGTCGAGCGTCGTGGTCCTCGGCAGGAGCTTCCGCCCGCCGAGGTGGTCGTAGAGGAACAGGCCGATCCGCAGCATCCAGGCCGGACGCGAGCCGCCCTGTGCCGGCAGCACGAAGCGCATCGGCCGGATCAGGTGCGGCGCCATGCGCAGCAGGATCTCGCGCTCGGTCAGCGCTTCGCGCACCAGCCGCAGCGCGCCGTGCTCGAGATAGCGCAGGCCGCCGTGGATCAGCTTGGTCGACGCCGAGGACGTGCCGGAGGCGAGGTCGTTCTGCTCGACGAGCAGAACCTTCAGCCCACGCCCAGCGGCGTCGCGCGCGATCCCAGTCCCGTTGATGCCGCCGCCGATGATAGCGAGGTCGAACTCGGCCATCTGGTCCCCGGTCGAATCATCGTCCCGACGCAGCATGGCGCGGCGCGCCGGTTCCGCTCAAGGCTTTGTCGTTGCCGACCCACCACGATCGATGTGAAATGCCACAGCAGCACGCAACCGATAGGGATCCGGCCATGGATTTTCGCGGGCGTCACGTCGTGATCACAGGCGGAACCGGCGCTCTCGGCGGCGCGGTGTTGGGTGGTCTGCTCGCCGCCGGCGCGACCTGCCATGTGCCGTATCTGCACGCCGCCGAGGCAGAGCAGTTTCCGCACCGCGCGCATCCGCAGGTCAAGCTGATCGCGGCCGGCGACCTGGCCGACGAGGCAGTGGTCGCGCGTCTCTATGCGGCGGTGCCGTCGCCCTGGGCGGCGATCCATCTCGCCGGGGGCTTTGCGCCGGGCGCGGTCGCCGACACCGCCAAGGACGCCCTGATGCGCCAGCTCGACGGTAATTTCGTGAGCTGCTTCCTGTGCTGCCGCGCCGCGGTGAACGCGATGCGCGCAAGCGGTGGTGGACGCATCGTCAATGTGGCGGCGCGGCCGGCGCTCGAATGGCGCTCCGGCGCCGGCATGGCGGCCTATGCGGCGAGCAAGGCGGCGGTCGCGGCGATGACCGCCGCGCTTGCGGAAGAGGTCGCCAAGCAGAACATCCTCGTCAACGCGGTGGTGCCGTCGATCATGGACACGCCGGCGAACCGCAAGGCGATGCCCAAGGCCGATCACGACGCGTGGCCGAAGGTGGACGAGGTCGCGGCGACGATCCTGTTCCTGGCCTCGCCCGACAACAAGGTCACACGCGGCGCGCTGGTGCCGGTGTATGGGCGGAGCTAGCTCGCCCTGCCGGGCCCGGCGACCCGTTCGCACGACTGGGCGTGGTAACATCCGGTTAACATTTGTTGACACGTCCCGGAAAAAAATCGCGGACTGCGGTCGCGTTTTTGCAGATTTCCCTTCGATCTCATGTCCTTGCGCGCATACGTGATGCAACGGGCGATGTAACATCTGTTACAGGTCAGTAGCTCGCATGAGTCACGAGAGCCTCCACGTCCGTCTTCGACGGCTATGGCGGACTGCGGGTCAGCCTCACCCGGATATCGCTTCGCTCATCCGGGCTAGCAATGGGCTCACGTGATCCAATATTTCCGCATGCTCCGCCTGCCGGGTGAACGGCGGACGTCCCGCCCTGCTTTAGCGCGCGGATGACCAAACACCAGCGTGTTTCACCGTTATCCCCACGCTGATGCTCTCCTTCTAGCGCGTGATCGCCAAGTAGTGCATGGCGCCAGAGTCGCAATACGCTTGCGAAAAGATCGCTTTGACCTGTTCGAGTCAGGCCGATGTGATATAGTTCCGATCATGATCACCAAGCTCAAGGATATACTGAAGCGCGCCGACAGTTGGCCTGAACACATGCAGGCCGAGCTTGCCGAGATCGCCCTTGCAATGGAAACGGCGATGCGCGGCGGCGGCTATCGCGCGACGCCGGAGGAGCTGCAGGCGATCGATGAGGCCGACCGCAGCGGAGTGGCGAGTGACGCGCAGGTCGAGGATGCCTTCGCGACATTCCGCCGCGCATGAAGGTCGAATATTCCAACCGCGCAACGGCCGACCTTCGAAAAGTATCCGCCGACAGCCAGGCTTATGGCGCGGCCGTGACCGCCGCGATTGAAGCGCGCATCCGCTAGGTCGTGGCCCAAATCGCCGAGCATCCAAAGGCAGCCGCTCCTGTCGAGGAGCGGCCCGGCATTCACGTCGTCCCTCTCATTCGCTATCCGTAAAAAATCTTCTACAGAGTCCTGCCTGACCGAGTGAGGATACTGCACATCCGCCACACGTCACGACGACCATGGACACGCAATCGGTGAACCAGGCGCGCGGGATTGCAATGAAACGCTCGTGCAAACGATCAAGTGCGTAGGATGGGTTGAGCGCAGCGAAATTCATCATGTGTGGGGCTGGATGTGATGGGTTTCGTTTCACTCAACCCATCCTACGATTCAGCATTCGTCGAAATGACGATCACATGATCTTGCAGACCTCGTCGAACTCGAAGCGGCCCATCTTCGGATACAGGCTCGCCGGATCGCCCTTGCCGAGGATGCAGAGGAAGTTCGATTTCCACTGCCCGTCCGGAAAGAACTCGGCGTCGACCTTCTCATTGGAGAAGCCGGACATCGGCCCGCAGTCGAGGCCGAGGGCGCGCGCGGCAAGGATGAAATACGCTCCCTGCAGCGACGCGTTGCGCAGCGCGGTGGTGCGGATCGCCTCGGGCGTGGTCTCGTACCAGCTGCGCGCCGCCGGATTGTGATACATGCGCGGCAGGTGCTCGAAGAAGCGCAGGTCATAGGCGAGGATCGCGACCACCGGCGCGGCAATGGTCTTCTCGAGATTGGTCTTGGACAGCGCCGGCGCCAGGCGCTCCTTCGCGGCGGCGCTGCGCAGGAACAGCACGCGTTGCGGCTGCGAGTTGGCGGTGGTCGGTCCGCATTTCATCAAATCATAGAGCGCGTGCAGCTGCACGTCGGTGACCGTCGCCGGATCGGGATCGAACGCTTGGTAGCTGCGCGCCTTGCGGAATAAGGCGTCGAGCGCCGCGTCGGGAACGATGGATTTGCTGCCTGCCATGGATGCCTCGTTCGTTCGCCATTGCGCGACAAAACGCGACACCGTAATGCGCGCGCAGGCGCCCGCGCAACAGGCTGTCGATATTGGGATGCAGTGTCTGCTGCTTGCCCACACCCGCCCACTGTAATGGGCGCACCCTAAAGCGTTTTCCGATAGTCGCTCTCGCCATAGCCCGTCGAAGACGGGCGTTACCGCCCTTTAGGCTCGCCCGGGACGCGACTTAGCGGCTAACTCGCCGCGGCAGGCACCACGTCGCGGGCCGGCGCCTTGGCGAGCCGCGTCACCGCGCTGGCCGCCACCACCGTCTGGTGCTGCGCATAGGCCTCATGGTTCTCCTCGATCTCGGCGAGATCGTAGAGATAGTTGACCATCAGCCCGTGCGACTGGCGCATGCCGCGCGACGACGCGTCGGCGAGCCAGTTGAGCCGCTCGAGCCGCGCGCCGTTGCCGAGATGGAAACGGGCGACCGAGTCGACCGGCGTGCCGCGCGACGTGCGCGCATGCAGGTAGTACCAGGCAGCGGCGCGCATGAACGGATCGTGCACCGCCTCGACATTCGCCTGCGACTGCCACCACCCGTCCTGGTCGAGCAGGGCCAGCGTGGCGCGGTCCTCGATGGAGAGGACGGTCGAGCCTTCGGTCGCGCGCTCGCGCTTGAGCCAGGAGCCGAAGTTCGGCGCCGGCGACAGCGTGACGAAGGTCGAGAGCCGCGGCAGCTCGCGCGAGATCTCCTCGACTACCTGCTTGATCAGGAAGTGGCCGAACGACACGCCGGCGAGACCGCGCTGGCAGTTCGAGATCGAGTAGAACACCGCGGTGGTGGCGCGCCGCGGATCGACCGGCTCGCGCTTCACCGACAGGATCGGCGCGATCGCGCCCGGGATCTCGCGCGTCAGCGCGACCTCGACGAAGATCAGCGGATCGTCGACCAGCGCCGGATGGAAGAACGCGTAGCAGCGGCGGTCGGCCGGCTCGATGCGGCCGCGCAGGTCGTCCCAGTCGTTGATGGCGTGCACCGCCTCGTAGCGGATGATCTTTTCCAGGATGTTGGCGGGCGTCGACCAGTCGATCTTGCGCAACACGAGGAATCCCCGGTTGAACCACGACGAGAACAGGTGGACGAAATCGGCGTCGAGCCCGGCGAGGTCGTCGACGCGGTGGACCATGGCGTCGAGCACCTGCTCGCGCATGCGCACCAGCGCCGCGGTGCCATTCGGCGCGAGATTGAGGCGGCGCAGCAGCTCCTGCCGCCGCGGCTCGGCGGCGAGGTGCACCTCGGCGACGGTCTCGTCGGAGGGGTCGGTGCGCCAGACCTCGATGGCGGCGTTGAGCCGCGCGTGGTCGGGGCCGAAATCCTTGGCAAGCGCCTCGAAAAAGGCGATGCGCGGCCCGGTTGTCAGCTCGGCATACTGCCCGAGGATCTCGCGGGCAAGCGCCACCCCGGACGCCTCGCCGCGGCCTGAGAGGAGCTGCTCGCACAGCTCGACCAGGCTGGCCGACTGCTGCGCCGCGCTTTCCCGCCGTTCGAGCGTGCGGTCGATCAGCGCCCGCCCCCGCTCAGCGATGGTCTGGAGCATTTCGCCGAAAAACGTGGTGTTCACGGATGGTCGCCCTGGCGGATGGTCGGTGTGAATCGCATATCACCGACTAGACCTACAAGTTGGCGATATCCGGGTCGTATGCAAGGTCAAGCTATAGACAAATTGCCCTGTCCGGGTGACTAAACGCCGGGTTTTTGGGCGGAAATCGTTAACCTGCCTCGCTTTCCAAGGAGTTGCCATGCCAGGTCCTCTCGCCGGTGTCCGCGTGCTCGAGCTCGCCCGCATCCTCGCCGGGCCTTGGGCGGGCCAGGTGCTTGCCGATCTCGGTGCCGACGTCATCAAGGTCGAGCGCTCCAAGACCGGCGACGATACCCGCGCCTGGGGGCCCCCCTTTGTCGAGGCGACCGACGGCAGCCATCTCGGCGCCGCCTATTTCCACTCCACCAACCGCGGCAAGCGCTCGATCGAGTGCGACTTCGAGACCGAGGACGGCAAGCGCATCGTCCGCAAGCTGGCGGCGCGCTCGGACATCTTGATCGAGAATTTCAAGGTCGGAGGCCTCGCCAAGTTCGGCCTCGACTACAAGAGCTTGGCACCGGAGTGCCCGCGGCTGATCTATTGCTCGGTGACCGGTTTTGGCCAGGACGGCCCCTATGCGTCGCGTGCCGGCTACGACCTGATGGCGCAGGGCATGGGCGGGTTCATGAGCCTGACCGGCGCGGCGGACGGCGAGCCGACGCGGTCGGGCGTGCCGGTCTCCGACATCTTCACCGGGGTCTATTCGGTCATCGGCGTCCTCGCCGCGCTCCAGCAGCGTGAGCGCACCGGCAAGGGCTGCTATGTCGACACCGCATTGGTCGACTCGACCGTGGGCGTGCTCGCCAACCAGGGGCTGAACTATCTCGTCTCCGGCAAGGTGCCGGAGCGGATCGGCAACGCCCATCCCAACATCGTGCCTTACCAGGTGTTCCCGGTCGCCGACGGCTACATCATCATCGCCACCGGCAACGACAGCCAGTATCAGAAGCTGTGCGTGGTGCTCGGCGCGCCGGAGCTCGGCAAGGATCCGAAGTACATCGACAACAAGTCGCGGCTCGCCAATCGCGCCGAGCTGATCGGAAAACTCTCGGCGCTGACCGCGAAGCTGACCATGAACGATCTCGCCGACAAGCTGGAGGCGGTCGGCGTGCCGGCCGGACCGATCAACACGCTCGACCACGTGTTCACCGACCCACACGTGACCCATCGCGGCATGAAGCTCGACCTGCCACGACCAGAAGCGAAGGGCGGAAAAATTCCCGGCATCCGCACGCCGATCATGGTCGACGGCGCGCCGATGGCGGCACCGCACTCGGCACCGCGGCTCGGTGAGCACACCGAAGAGATTTTGCGGGAGATCGGGGAGAGGTAGGACGCTCGTTGGGCGCCGTGGCTGGGAGTGCGAGCCTGCGACGTGTGAGCTCACGTGCCATGCGATGGGCGACCTTGGCAGGCGCGCCGCCAGCATACCGGCGAATCCACCGCCTATGACAAGCGCCGTGCCCCCGATGGTTCGATCCATTCGTCAGAGCCCTACGATTGTCTGAAAGACGCCTAACGCTGGGGACCTGGACCGCTCGCTTGTGTGCTCTTGAAATCCACAAGCCTTGCAAGCTCGGTCGCCCACACGCGCTGCGATTCGATCTCTGCTGCAAAATCGGGCGGCGTGCCGACGCGCAGCGTCTGGCCGATCCTTTCGAGATTGATCCTGAGCTCCGGGTCAAGCGCCACCATCCGGATGTCGCTGGCGATTTGGTCACGAAGTTCGACGGGCATGGCGCGTCCACCGAAAAAGCCTGAGAAGCCGTCGGCCGACATGACTGGTTGACCGAGCTCCTTGACGGTCAAGACATCGGGAAAGCTTGGCGCGCGTTCGCTATTCGTGACGGCAAGGAAGCGAGCCTTGCCGGCTTGATGCAAGGGCACTGTCGCGACCAGCCCAGTCACCAGTATGTCGATGCGACCTTCGCCCAAATCCGTAACCTGCGGAGTCGTCTCCTTATAAGGCACATAGAGCATGTCGAGCGCTTGGGTCTTCAGGAATGCGTCGAACAGAAACTTCGGCAGGCTCGGGCCAGATGCCCACCGCAATTTGCCGGGCTGAGCTCTGGCGCGGGAAATCAGATCGGCGAGCGAGACGATGTTCGATGACGCGGCAGATGCGATAATGATTGTCGTGTTGCACGCAGTTGAAATTGGCACGAAGTCACGCATCGGATCGTAAGGCACCTTGTCTTTCATCAAGGGAACGATCGTCAGGCTGGCGGCGCCCGCGAACAGCAACGTGTGATCGTCCTTCGCGGCGACAAAGGCCCCAACACCCACGACGGTGTCGGCGCCGGGGCGGTTCTCGACCGTTACCGGTTGGTTCCAACGCTTTGCCAAGCGGTCTGCGAATTGGCGGAGAGTGGCGTCGTTGGCAGTGCCGGAGCCGTACGGCGTGATCACCCGTACTGGGCCGCGCGGCCAGTGCCCAGGTTCGGCCTTGGGTGCCGTCGTCGCAAACGTGCCGATCACGAGACTTGCGCTGAGAAGCGCACGAATCAACTTTGCACAACGCATGGCGGCCTCATTTGTTCGCGCTTCTCAGCGGAGATGAAGCAACTCGTCGATTACGCCGGCTCAGCCCGGGGCGAGCCAGCTTCTCATTTGCCTGGAGGACACGAATCAATAGCGCAATCAGCATTTCCCTTTCGGGGGCGGTGAGGCAGGCGAGGATCCGCTGTTGCACCTTTGTCGCGGTGGGTCGAATGCGGTCATGGAATCGCAAGCCACGCGACGTCAAATGCAGTCGCAGTGAGCGGCGATCGTTGCTGTCGATTCGGCGCTCGACGAAATCACGCCCCTCAAGGTGATCGATGAGCAAGCCCACATTGGTGCGGTCGATGCCTATTCTTGCCGCCAGTTCGATTTGACTGAGCCCGGGCTCGTCACGCAAAAACGGAAATGCCGCATATTGCAGCGGAGTCATATCCACCTCGGCCAGACACTCCGCCATTGCTGCAGCACATATCTGTTGAAACCGCCGCGCCAGCGCGGAAGGCGCGGGCACGATAGGGACGCTGCCGAGCATGACCGTTTGCGGAGATGCGGGCGCCGCTACTGGCTCAACGACTCCCGATCTGCGCGACTTCGCCATGCCGACTCCACCATCATAATATTGATAATCAAATATATGATTATCTGGCGGGAGTCAACGGGCAAACCGCTGTCCCCGGACCAGCCGGTCTCTGAGGATCGTCAATTGAAATGCTCTAGACAGCGAGGGCCCGCAGCACCACCAGGCCGTCGGCGGCCTTGACGCCGCCGCCCTCGGGCGACACGAACAGCGGATTGATCTCGGTTTCTGCGAGCCTCTCGCCGAGGGGCGCGCAGCCGACTGGCTGCCTACACCGACTCGTCGGCGGCAAAGGTCTTTGCCGATCGCTTGACGAGGTTCACGAACTGTCGAACGACCGCTGAGGGATCGCCCCGGCGCGAAGCGAGATTCAAAACGGCTGTCGGTTGGACAGGGCCGGTGAAGTCGCGATACACGACCCCATCCATGCTCACGCGCTGCATCGAGGCTGGAACAAGCGCGATGCCCAGCCCGGTCGCGACGAAACCAAGCGTCGACGTGATGCGGGGAGCCTCCTGGCCGAGGCGCGGGTTGAACCCGGCGGCACGGCACGCCTCCACCGTCGCATCATAGAGGCCCGGTCCAAACCGGCGGCCATAGACGATGAATGTTTCGCCGGAAAGCGCCTTCAACGGGAGAGGCTGTTTCCCGTCGTTTGTTCCGGCCATGGTGTGCCCGCTCGGCAAAGCGACGACCATGGGCTCATCCAACAAGTGATTGATGACGATGTTTTGCGGATCGTGAACTGGCGTACGCAAGAAAGCGACGTCGACCTTCTCACCGCGGATGCGTTCAACCAGATCATTGGTGAAGCTTTCCTCCAGCGTGAGTGCGACCAGCGGCCAAGCTTCCCTGAACGCTCTGGTGACACGCGGAACGAACGGATGAAACGGGCCGGTCGGGGCGACCCCGACGGAGATTTGGCCTTGCTCTCCGCGCGCCGTCCGCCGCGTCGTCTCAATCGCTTGATTGCTGCGCGCGAGGATCGCTCTGGCATGATCGAGCAGCGCGCGCCCGCCATCGGTCAACTCGACGCCACGTGCCGTGCGACGAATCAGACGGACGTCAAGCTCGCGCTCCAGCGCGGCAATCTGTTTGCTCAATGGCGGCTGTTGAATGCCGAGCCGTTCGGCGGCCCGCGTAATGTGGCCTTCCTCGGCAACGGCAACGAAGTAGCGAAGATGCCTCAGCTCCATAGGCCATATCCGAAAGGTATCAACTTCGCTCCCGCTCGATTATGGGTCGTGGGGCTTCGAAATGCTATCTGGTCGTGCGTAGCGCCGGAGGCCTCTGGCTTCGTTCCGAGGTATGGGAGCTGGTCATGACAATCGATCGTCGTCGAATTCTGTGGCTTGCCGCGAGCGTTTCCCTGCTCCCGGTGTCCGTGCGCAGTGCATTGGCGCAGGCCTATCCTTCGCGACCCGTCAAACTCGTCTCGCCGTACGCTGCCGGCGGCGCAACGGACATCATCGCGCGTCTCATTGGTCAGTGGCTAACGGAGCGAACCGGAGCGGCGTTCGTGATCGAGAACCGTCCGGGCGCAGGTGCGAATATCGGCACCGAGGCCGTCGTGCGAGCCGCCCCCGATGGCTACACCCTGCTCCTTGCAAGCTCGGCCAATGCCGTCAACGCGACACTCTACCAAAACCTGAAATTCAGCTTCCTCCAGGACATCGTGCCGATCGCCAGCATCGGCGGAGTACCGAATACCCTGTTGGTCAACCCATCCGTTTCGGCAAAGACCACAGCGGACTTCATTGCCCAGGCCAAGGCCAATCCTGGAAAGATCACCGTGGGCCTGCCTGGTATAGGAAGCCCCCAGCACCTGGCTGCCGAACTGTTCAAGCTGATGGCCGGCATCGATTTGCAGTTCGTTCATTACCGAGGTGGCGGCCCGGTGATGAATGACCTCATTGCCGGACACGTTCAGTGCGCCTTTGCTTCGTCGGTGGCGTCCGTCGAGCATGTCAGGGCCGGAACCGTACGCGGCTTGGGCGTCACGAGCGCGAATCGTTCCGACGCAGTCCCGGAGGTGCCGACGCTCGACGAAGCGGTCCCAGGCTACGAGTCGACCAATTTCTACGGGATCGCGGCGCCGAGGGGCACGCCGGACGACATCATCTCGAAGCTCAACAGCGAGATCAATGCAGGATTGGACAACGTCGACGTGAGGTCGAGGCTCGCAACGCTCGGCATCGTGTCGCGAGCCATGAGCTCGGCGGAGTTTGGCAACTTCGTTGCCGCCGAGACCGAGAAGTGGGGCAAGGTCATAAAGACTGCGGGTCTCAAAGCCGAGTAGGCGGCTTAGACTGCGGGCGCGCGCAGCACTACCAGGCCGTCGGCGGCCTTGACGCCGCCGCCCTCGGGCAACACGAACAGCGGATTGATCTCGGCCTCCGCGAGCCGATCGCCGAGACGCGAGGCCATCTCGGCGAACGCCTCGATCGCCGAGCAGAGCGCTGTCAGGTCCGCACGCGGGCGACCGCGATAGCCGGTGAGCAGCGGCGCCATCTTCAGCTCGGCGATCATCGCCTCGGCGTCGCCCGGGAGGAGCGGCAGCGGACGAATGGCCGTGTCCTTCAGAAGCTCGGCAGCGACGCCGCCCATGCCGAGCAGGATGGCCGGACCGAGCTGCGGGTCGCGCAGAAATCCGAGGATCACCTCGACGCCGCCCCTCACCTGCTCCTGGACGAGAAAGCCTTCGAGGCCGCCGTCGACCGCTTTATCGATCCTCGCGGCCATGTCCGTGCAGCGCGCGGCGACCTCGTTCGGCGCCACGCCGACGGCAACGCCGCCGAGCTCGGTCTTGTGCGCGACCTGCCGCGACAGGATCTTCAGCACCACCGGCGCGCCGCCAAACGTCTGGGCCGCCCGTTGCGCTTCATCCGGCGTCGCGGCGACGAGTTCGGCAACCGATGGAACGCCGAATTTGGCGAACAGCTTCTTGCTGTCCGCTTCGTTGAGCGGGCCGGAACCGAGGTCACCCCATGCGTTCGTCGGGGCCGCGGCGGCTGCTTCGGCCACACGCCCGCGCGGCGCCTGCACCGATGCAGCCCGCAATGCCGAAAGCGCGGCGACACACCCCTCCGGATTGGCGAAAGCCGGGACGCCCGATCTGTTCAGATGCTTGACGATGTGCGGCGCGTCCGGGCTGACATAGACCAGGATCGGTTTTCGCGTCGCGGCCAGCGCCTCGACGACCGGACGCGCGACCAGGTCAGGTTGTCCGAGACCCGACGAGCCGACGATGGTCACGATGGCGTCATAGCTTGGGCTGTCGGAGAGGAGCGCAAGAACGCGCCGGAACAGCTCGGGACGCAGGCCGGCCAGGGTGACATCGATCGGGTTGCGGTCGAGCACCGCGTCGCGGATGTCGAGCGCGTTGAGGCCCGTTGCCGTCGCGGCATCCGGCGCCGCCAGCTCGAAGTCCGCGAGCCCGGCATTGTCGGCGATCAAGGTCGCGGCGCCGCCGGTCGTGGTCACGACTGCCAGCCTGTTGCCGGCGAGCTTGCGGCCGGCCGCCAGGGCCGCGGGGATGTCCAGCAGATCGGAGAACGTCTGCGCCCTGATCACGCCAAGCTGCTTGAACAGCGCGTCGTAGACCCGGTCGGCGCCGGCGAGCGCGCCGGTGTGGGACACCGCAGACCTCGCTCCCGACTCGGAGCGGCCGACTTTGTAGGCGACGATGTGCTTGCCGTTGCGCGCCGCCTTCGCCGCGCTGGCGCGAAAGCGCTCCGGATGACGCAGCCCCTCGATGTAGAGCGCGATGACCGACGTGGCCTCGTCGTCGACGAGGTGGTCGACGAAATCCGAGATGTCGAGATCCGCCTCGTTGCCGGTCGCGACCAGTTTTGAAAACCCGATGCCGCGGTTGACGCCGCGCGAGAGGAGCGCGCCGAGGATGCCGCCGCTTTGCGACACCACCGCGATGGAACCGGGCGTGAACTCTTCCAGCTCCATGGCGCCGCTCGCCGACACCATGATCCGGTCGGTGACATTGGCGAAACCGAGCGTATTCGGGCCGAGCAGCCGCATAGGGCCGGCGGCCTCCTTGAGCGCACGCTGCCGCTCGCGGCCCTGCTCGCCGGTCTCACCGAAGCCGCTCGCCAGCACCACCGCAGCCGCAGTCCCCGCGCGCGCCAATTGCTCCACCGCCGCTTGCACGCGATCGGAACCGAGCAGCACGAGCCCGACATCGGGCACCGCCGGCAGCGACGCGACGTCCGGGTAGCACGCGAGATCCGCCACGGTCTTGTAGCGCGGGTTGACCGGATAGATCGCGCCGGTGAAGCCGTGCTTGCGCAGATACGCGATCGGCCGCCCCGTCAGCTTGCCGGCGTCCGACGAGGCGCCGATCACGGCGATGCTGCGCGGACGAAAAAGTCGGTCCAATGCCGTCACTTTTTCGGCTCCCGCCGGTCGGTCTTGGCCAGGAACGCGGCGACGGACTCGCGATGCGCCGTGCTGGTGTAGCAGATCGACTGCGCTTCGCGCGCCAGCGCAAAGGCCTGCTCGTCGGTGAGCTCGAACGTCCGGTCGAGGATGGACTTGCTGAGCGACAGCGCGAGCGGCGATCCGCCGGCGAGCTCGGCGGCCCAGGTGCGGGCCGCGGCCAGCAGATCCGCATCCGCGACCACCCGGTCGGCGAGGCCGATGCGCAGCGCCTCGTCGGCCTTCACGCGCCGGCCGGTGAAGATCAGCTCCTTGGCGCGCACGAGCCCGACGCGGCGCGGCAGGAAATACAGCCCGCCGCCGTCCGGCACCAGCCCGCGATGGATGAAGCTCATCGCGAAGAACCCGCTCTCCGCCGCCATGATGAAATCGCAGCACAGGGCCATGTCGCAGCCGAGGCCCGCCGCCGCGCCGTTCACCGCGGCGATCGTCGGCTTGCCCATCTGGCGCAGCGTCATGATGCTGCGATGAGTCTGCTTCTGCCGGCGATATCCGTTGGAGGCGATCTCGCCCGGCGGCTCCTGCAGGCGACGCTGCATGCCGGCGACATCGCCGCCGGCGCAGAACGCCGCGCCCTTGCCGGTGAGCACCAGGGCGCGCACCGCGTCGTCGTCGCTGACGCGCTCGAGCACGGCGATCAGCTCGGCCCGCATCGCGTCGTTGACGGCGTTGCGGACATCGGGCCGGTTGAACGTCACCGTCGCGACGGCGTTCTCGACCGTGACGTCGAGATACTGGAGGGGTTCGGAAACGTAGCTCATCCGTGTCACTCCGGTTTGATCTTCATCGTGACGATGACGTCCTGCCAGCGCGCCGCCTGGTCGCGCACATAGCGATCCAGGTCTTCGGGGCCGCCGCCCGCCAAGGTGAGCCCTTCGAGCTCCTTCAGCTTGGCGAACGCGTCCGACTGCAGCGCGCGGGCGATCGACGTGCTCAGCACCTGCACCACCTGCGGCGGCGTGCCCACGGGCGCAAACAACCCATACCAGCTCTCGGCGACGTAGCCCGGCACGCCGGCTTCCGCGACGGTCGGCAGGTCCGGATACAAGCTCGCCCGCTCGGCGGAGGTCACCGCGAGCGCGCGCAATTGCCCGCTCTGGACGTGCGACGCGACGCTCGCCACGGTCGTGAACATGACCTGGATCTGGCCGCCCAGAAGATCGGTGATGGCCGGTGCCGCGCCTTTGTACGGGACGTGGGTCAGGTCGACATTGGCCGACTTCTTGAACAGCTCACCGGCGAGATGCGCGGACGTCCCGACGCCGAACGAGCCGAAGTTGATCTTGCCCGGCTCGGCCCTGGCCGCGGCGATCAGATCCTGCACGGACCGGTACGGCAGGCGCGGATTGACCACCACGACGTTGAACGAGCGCGCGATCAGGCCGACCGGCGCGAACGCCTTGAACGTGTCATAGGGCAGCTTCGGATTGAGACTCGGATTGACCGCGTGAGCGAAGGTCGCGAGCAGCAGCGTATGCCCGTCCGGCTCGCTGTTCGCCACGGCAGCCGAGCCCAGGATCGTGCCGGCGCCGGGGCGATTCTCGACGATGACGCTGTGGCCGAGCGTCTTCGCCATCTCATCGGCGAGCCGGCGCGCGACGAGATCGGTGCCGCCGCCCGGCGCGAAGGGCACGACGATCTTCACGATCTTGTCGGGATAGGCCGCATCGGCCGGAACGCCGAAGCAGATGGCGGCGAGGACGGCAGTGATCGCAGCGGACAGACGTGTTCGAACAGGCATGGTTTCTCCGTTCTCAATCGCAGCGCGCGGTCATGCCGCCGTCGACCACGATCTCCGTTCCGGTGACGAAGCGCGCCTCGTCGGAGGCGAGGAACAGCGCGGCATAGGCGGTGTCGCGGCCATCGCCCATGAAGCCGAGCGGAATGCGCGCGACGCGTTGCTTGAGCAGCGCCTCGACGTCGCCGCCGGCGCGCTGCTTGGCGAGCCGCGCCTCGACCATGGGCGTATGCATCTGCCCCGGCACCACCGTGTTCACGCGGATGCCCTTGCTCGCGTACTGCACGGCGGTGACGCGCGAGAACTGGATGACGGCGGCCTTCGAGGACGCGTAGCCGACCTGCGCGGCTCCGGTCCAGCGCAGGCCGGAGGTCGAGGCGGTGTTGACGATCGCGCCGCCGCCCTGCGCTTCCATGACGGGAATAACGTGCTTGCAGGCGAGGAACACGGTCTTGAGATTGTAGTCGAGCTGCGCGTCGAAGCCCTGCTCCGACAGCTCCGCCACGCCGCCGGCGGCCGAGCCGCCGACATTGTTGACCAGGATGTCGACGCGGCCGAACTGCTTGCGGCAGGCCTCCACCATGGCCGCCACCGCGGCGCTGTCGGTCATGTCGCACGTGTGCGTGACGATCTCGCCGCCCGCCTGGCGCGTGCGCGCCACGGTCTCCTCCATGGCGTCGATATTCTTGTCGACGGCGAAGATCTTCGCGCCCTCCTGCGCGAACAGCACGGCGGCGGCGCGGCCGTTGCCCCAGCCGGGGCCGACGCACCCGGCGCCGGTGATGATGGCGATCTTGTTGGCAAGCCGTCCAGGCATGGCCGTTGTCCTCTCGTCCTCCCGGCTCGTCCTTGTTCTGCGGCAGTCGAGCCGGGCCCGTTAGTAACCGCAGGCGCCGTTGACGCAACAAAGTATTTGGCTCACATTGCATAACTAAAAGTTAGGCAAGACCATGCTGCGCCGGCGCGCCCCGCTCAACCCGCTACGCACCTTCGAGGTCGCGGCCAGATGCATGAGCTTCACTGCGGCGGCTGAGGAATTGAACGTCACCCAGGTCGCGGTCAGCCGGCAGATCCGCGCGCTCGAGCAGTATCTCGAAGTGTCGCTGTTCGAGCGCTCGCATCGCTCGATCAAGCTCACGGAAAGCGGCGAGCGGCTGTTCCCCGCCGTCAATCGCGCGCTCGACGACATCGACCGCGCCGTCGCCGCCGTGAGCATGCGCGGACGCCGTGACGTGCTGTCGGTGCATACGCACACCACGTTCGGTCAGCGCTGGCTGATCCCGAGGCTGCAGCGCTTCCACGACCGGTTCCGCAATATCGAGATCCGCCTCACTGCATCGGCGCATCCCACCGTCGACCGGAACGCGGCGCAGGCGGTGATCCGGACCGGCACCGGCACATTCGACGGCTGCGACGCGGAGTTCCTGGCGCCGGTCGAGCTGCTGCCGGTCTGCGCCAAGTCGCTCACCAGATCCTGGAAGGTCAAGGACTTGCCGGACAACCTGGCCAGGCAAACGTTGCTGCACTCGCTCGCGCGCCCGAACGACTGGGCGGCGTGGCTTGCGTCCGTCGGCGTGAAGCACATCGACGCGACGCGCGGGCTCAAATTCGAGAACTCGGTGCTCGCCTACGAGGCCGCGCTGCAGGGCATCGGCGTCGCGATCGGCGTGCGCGTGCTCGTGGCGCAATATCTGCGCCTGGGCAGCCTGGTTGCGCCGTTTCCGCACGTGCTGCCGCTCGATCTCGGCTATTACCTGCTCATCCCGCGCGGCCGCCGCATGGCGCCGGGCATGCGGATCTTCCGCAACTGGCTGCTGGAGGAGATCGGCTCGGAGCTCGGTCGGAGCTAGCCAGTATCTGGCTCGGCAGATGCTGGCCGCGCGTCAGGCCGTGCGTGCGGATGTGCTCGACGATCTGTGCGGCGATCTGCGGCGAAACGCTTCCTTTCGGCATGGGCGCCGTCCGTCACTCGACCCCGAACACGGCGTCGATCAGCGCCTTGCCCTCGGGCACTTCCTTGCCGAACTCCGCGTAGGAGCTGCGCTGCGCGACCGTGATCCAGGCCTCGAACTCGGCGGGCGTCAGGGTCACGACCTCGACATTGCTCTTCCGGAACATCGCGGCCATCTCGTCGTCGAGCTTTTTCGCGGCGGCAGCGAAGAACGCCTCCGACGTCTTCCCAGCCGCGAGCAGCGCATCCTGCTGCGGCTTGCTCAGCCGATCGAAGCTGCGCTTGGACATCAGCACCGGCTCGTACATGAACCACAGCGCGTTGTCGCCCGGCGCGGTGAGACATTTCACCTGCTCGTGGAGGCGGAACGACACGAAGCTGCCGGACGAGGTGTCCGTTGCCTCGGCGACCCCGGTCCGTAGCGCGTTGTAGACCTCGTTCGAGGGGATCGACACGATCGATGCGCCGGCCGCCTGCCACATGGCGGCGAAGGTCGGCCCGGCGGAGCGGATCTTCAGGCCGCGCACGTCCTCCGGCCTGCGGATGCAGCCCTTCTTCGACGCGACGGCGCCGGCAAGCCAGGCGTCGGCGAGCACGGTGACGCCGGCCTGCTCGATCTTCGCGCGGATGTCCTGCATGAACGGCGACGTGTTCAGCCGCGCGGCCCGTTCATGGCTACGCACCAGGCCGGGCATCAGTGCCGCGCTGAAGGCGCGCACCTTGCCGCTCGCGTAGTCGAGCGGGAACGACGAGATGTCGAGCCGGCCGCTGACCATCGCATCCCACTGGTCGTTCGGCTTGAACAGGGACGCGCCCGGGTGGACCTGTACGTCGAGACCGACGCCGGCGGCCTTGGCCTCGCGGGCGATGATCTGCACCATCTCGTCACGGGCGTCGCCCTTGCCGCCGGGAAACTGATGCGACGCCTTCAGCACCACCTGTGCAGGCGCGGCGGTCGAGACGACGATCAGCGCGGCGCCCGCCAAAATGGCTTTCATTTTGGTCACGGCGATCCTCCGGACAGCGTTTCCGAGGCCCTGGTATGCCATCGGTCGGCGTTCCCGCAATAGGGGCAAAGGCGATACCATTGCGTTAACTTGCCCGAGCGCGGCCCCTGGACAGACACAGTCCTCGCGGCTTCATATGGCGCGCGCATAACACGGCGGAATGACATCATGCTGGAGAAGACACGGCAGACGCACGGAGAGGCGCGAGCGCGCCCTGACCATTCGCCGCTGACCATCCGGCGGGTTGACGCGATTCCGGTCGCGCTGCCGCTCAAGGCGCCGATGAAGATGGCGAATGCGCTGATCACCGCCGCGCACAATATCGTGGTGCGCATCGAGGCGGCGGACGGCACGGTCGGCTGGGGCGAGGCGGCGTCGGCGCCGACCATGACCGGCGACACGCTCGGCGGGCTCGTCGCGGCAGTGCGCGACCACCTGGGGCCGGCGCTGGTCGGCCAGGATGCCTGGCGACGGCCGGAGCTGGTCAAGGCGCTGCGCCACGCACTGCTCGGCAATCCGGGCGCGCATTCCGCCGTCGAGATCGCGCTGCTCGACCTCGCCGGCCGCGCGGCCGGCGTGCCGCTGATCGAGCTGGTCGCAAAGCCGCGGCGATCCTCCGTGAAGCCGATGTGGCTCCTCGGCAATGCCACGTCGGATCAGGACATCGCCGAGGCGCGCGCCAAGCAGCAGCAAGGCTTCAACTTCTTCAAGCTGAAGATCGGCGTGAAGCCGATCGACACCGAGATCGCGACCGCGCTCGCCGTGCGCGAGGCGCTCGGCGCCAAGACGCCGCTCTGCGCCGACGCCAATTGCGGCCTCACCCTTGCGACGGCGCGCCGCTATGTGGAGAAAACACAGGGCGCGAAGCTGATGTTCGTCGAGCAGCCGCTCGCCCATGACGACCTCGCCGGCCTCAAGACGCTCACCAAGGGCCTGCGCATGCCGATCGGCATCGATGAGGGCATCCACGCCATCAGCGACATCGAGACGAGCGCCAAGCGCGGCGCCGGCGGCGTGTCGCTCAAGCTGATCAAGCTCGGCGGCATCACCGCCGCGCTCGAAGCGGCGAAGCTTTGCAGGCGGCTCGATCTCTCCGTCAACATCGCGGCGAAGATCGCCGAGTCGAGCGTCGCCAGCGCGGCGGCCATGCATCTCGCTTGCGCGGTGCCGAACGTCGACTGGGGCGTGAGCCTCACGCACTTCTATCTCGCCGACGACATCGTGAAGCGCCCGCTCGCGCTCGCGAGCGGCGTGGTGACGCCGCCGGATGGTCCGGGGCTCGGTGTCGATGTGGATGAGGCCGCGGTCGCGCGCTTCCGAGTGCAGTAGGAACCTCAATTCAGGAGACGGATATGCCAGGACCGCTGGCCGGTCTGCGCGTCGTTGAACTCGCCCGCATCCTCGCCGGCCCATGGGCCGGGCAGCTGCTGGCCGATCTCGGCGCCGACGTGATCAAGGTCGAGCGCGCCGGAGCGGGCGACGATACGCGCGCCTGGGGACCGCCGTTCATCAAGTCGCAGGCGGGTGGCGAGCTCGGCGCCGCCTATTTCCATTCGACCAACCGCGGCAAGCGCTCGATCGAGGTCGACTTCGACAGCGACAAGGGCCGCCGCGTCGTCGAGAAGCTCGCCGCACGCGCCGACGTGCTGATCGAGAACTTCAAGGTCGGCGGGCTGAAGAAGTACGGGCTCGATTACGAGAGCCTGACGAAGCTCAATCCGCGGCTGATCTATTGCTCGGTCACCGGCTTCGGCCAGGACGGCCCCTACGCGCCGCGCGCCGGCTACGATTTCATGATCCAGGGCATGGGCGGCATCATGGACCTGACCGGCGAGGCGGACGGCGAGCCGCAGAAGCCGGGCATTGCCTATGCGGACATCTTCACCGGGCTGTATTCGGTGATCGCGATCCAGGCAGCGTTGGCCGACCGCGAGAAGACCGGCCGCGGCGCGCAGATCGACATGGCGCTGCTCGACACCCAGGTCGGCGTGCTCGCCAACCAGGCGCTGAACTTCTTTGCGAGCGGCGTCGCGCCGACCCGCATGGGCAACGCGCATCCGAACCTAGTCCCCTACCAGGTGTTCCCGGTCGCCGACGGCCACATCGTCATCGCCACCGGCAACAACGGCCAGTTCGCCAAATTGTGCGACGTGCTCGGCATCCCGGCGCTGCCGCGCGATCCGGCCTATCTGAACAATGTCGACCGCATCAGGAACCGCGATGCGCTGATTGCCGAGCTGTCGCGGCATACGTCGAAGCTCAAGCGCGACGATCTCCTGAGAAAGCTCGAAGCCGTCTATGTGCCGGCCGGACCGATCAACACCGTTGCCGACGTGTTCGCTGATCCACAGGTGATCCATCGCGGCATGCGCATCGACGTGCCCTACGCGGCGGCGGCGGGCGGCGCGATCCCGGGCCTGCGCAGCCCGATCACCATCAACAAAGAACGCATGGCGGCACCGCGCCCCTCGCCGCAGCTCGGCGAGCACACCGCGGAGATCCTCAAAGAGATCGGAGAAGCCTGATGGCCCGCGTCTCCTATGTCGAAGAGCAGGCACACCCCGAGCTCGCGCCGGTCATCGGCAAGATCAAGGCCGGCCGGCGCGGCGAGCTGCTCAACATCTACAAGCTCCTCCTGCACGCGCCCGCCCTTGCGGAGACCTGGCTCGACCATGTCGGCGCGGTGCGCTGGAAGACCTCGCTCAGCGGGCGCATCCGCGAGATCGCGATCATCCGCATCGCCTATCTCAACCGTATCGCCTACGTGCTGCAGCAGCACGTCCCGACGCTCGCGGTCGCGGAAGGCATGACGGTCGCCGAATGCGAAGCGCTGAGGGATTGGAAGGCGTCGACGGCGTTCGATGCGCGCGAGCGCGCGCTGCTTGCCTACGCCGATGCGATGACGCAGGGCCCCGACGTGCCCGACGACGTATTCACGGATCTGCGCCGGCATTTCGGCGAGCGGGAGATCGTCGAATTGACGGTGCTGATCGGCACCTACATCATGCACAACCGCGTGTTCAACGCGCTCAAGGTCGACCTCGAGCCCGCATAGCACATGTCACAGCAGCGTCCCGTCGTCGTCATCGAGGACGACCCGTTCACGCGCGTCGCGCAGCTCGTGCTCGATCCGACCACGGATCCGGCGCGACGCGCCGCATTCGCCGATTTCCTCGCCCATGACGAGCCGGATTTCGACGGCTGGTGCACGCGGCTGCGCGCCCGCGCGGGAGGCCTCGCGCCGGCCGAGGTGCGGATGGTGACCTCCCAGGACGAGCTGCGCACCAACATCGCCGACTGCCGCGTGCTGATTGTCGAGTCGCTCCATGTCGGCCGCGACGACCTCGCCGCCGCGCAAGAGCTGAAAGCCGTGCAAAAATACGGCGCGCTCACGCGGAATATCGACACCGCCGCCTGCCGCGAGCGCGGCGTGAAGGTTCTCACCTTGCGCCGCCGCGCCAACATTTCCTGCGCCGAGCACGCCTTTGCGATGATGCTGATGCTGTCGCGCCGGCTCGACCTGCTCAACGGGCGCGTCAGCGCCGAGCGCCTCGCCGCTGCGGGCTTTCCAGTCAAGCCGTTCGACCGCCGGCATGCGCCGGGCGGCAACTACGGCCGCGTGCCGGGGCTGCGCGCGCTCAACGAGTCCACGATCGGGATCATCGGCCTCGGCGAGATCGGCCGCGAGGTCGCGCTGCGCGCCGCAGCGTTTGGCATGCGCATTCTCTATCACCAGCGCACGCGCGCCAGCGAGGCCGAGGAGCACCAATATTCGACCCGGTATGTCTCGCTCGACGATCTTCTCCGCGAGAGCGACTGGATCGTCCCGCAGGTGCCAACCGCCGCCGCGACGCGCGGCCTCATCGGCCGCGACCTGCTGTCGCGGGTCAAGCCGGACGCTTGCATCGTCAGCGTTTCCAACGCCCAGGTGATCGACCGCGCCGCGCTCATCGAAGCCCTGCGCGGTGGGCGGCTTGCCGGCGTTGCGCTCGACACGCACTATGAAGAGCCGTGCCGCGACGACGACGAGCTATTGCACATGGATAATGTCGTGCTGACGCCGCGCATGGGCGGCTCGCCGCGTTTCAACGCGCTGAAAGACTTCGAAGACATGATAACCGGCCTGGCCAAGGAGGTTGCCGCGTGATCCGTTTCGTATCGCTCGTCCTGCTCGTGGTGATGACCGGCGCCGCCGGCGCGCAGAGCTGGCCCGACCGGCCGGTCCGCGTGATCGTGCCGTTCCCCGCCGGATCGAGCTCCGACGTGGTCGGCCGCATCCTGCTGCAGAAGCTCGGCGTGCGGCTCGGCCAGCAGCTGGTCGTCGAAAATCGCGCCGGCGCGAGCGGCAATATCGGCTCCGATGCGATCGCCAAGGCCAGTCCGGACGGCTACACGCTCGGCATCGTCACCGGCAGCACCCAGTCGGTCGCGCCGAGCCTCAGCGCCAAGCTGCCCTACGATCCGCTCAAGGACTTTACGCCGGTCACTCTGATCGGCGACTCGCCGTATGTGCTGGTGGTCTATTCGGGCTTGCCTGCGAAAAACGTGGCGGAGCTCGTCGCGCTCGCCAAGCAAAAACCCGGCGCACTCAACTACGGCTCGGCTGGCCAGGCGAGCCTTGCACATCTCGCCAGCGCGCTGTTCGCCAACCTCGCCGGCGTCGATATCACCCACGTGCCGTACAAGAGCTCGGCGCAGTCGGTCGTCGACATGATCGGCGGCCGCCTGGAGATGCAGTTCGCGACCATCGCGCCGGTCCTGTCCAACATCACCGCCGGGCAGCTGCGCCCGCTCGCCACCACCGGCACGAAGCGCGTCGCCGCCCTGCCCGACGTGCCGACCATGGCCGAGGCCGGCGTTGCCGGCTACGAGGCCTCGCTGTGGATGGCATTCGTCATGCCGGCCGGGGTTCCCGAACCGATCGTCGCGCGGCTCAACAGCGAGCTCAACGCGATCATGAAGGAGACGGATACGATCACGGCCATGCAGGCGCAGGGGTTCGAGCCGGATCCGAGCACGCCGCAGGGCGTTATCGATCGGACCAGCAGCGAGATCGCCAAGTGGAAAGACGTCATTACCAAGGCCGGCATCAAGCCGCCGGAATGATCACAGCACACGGGTGACAGACATGGCCGAGACGATCCACATCTTCTGCAGCAACGGCGTCAAGGAAGTGGTGCTCGAGCTGTTTCCCGAGTTCGAGGACGCGAACCGGGTGTCGCTCGATGTCACGTACGGCCCGACCGCCGGCATCATGAACAAGATCAAGGACGGCGCGAACGCGGACGTCTACATCCTCACCGTCGAGGCGCTCGACGATCTGGCCAAGCAAAGCAAGGCCGCGGCCGGCAGCCGCGTCGATCTCGCCCGCTCGTTCATCGGCGTCGGTGTGCGTGCCGGCGCGCGCCATCCGGACATCGGCACCACCGCCGCGTTCAAGCAAAGCTTGCTCGCCGCCAAATCGATCGCCTATTCCAAGCTCGGCCTGTCCGGCATCTATTTCCCGAGCGTGCTGGAGCGGCTCGGCATCAGCGCCGAGATGAAGCCGAAGACCGTGCTGACCGAGGGCATGCCGGTCGGCGCCGCGATCGCCCGCGGCGACGCGGAGCTCGGCATTCAGCAGATCAGCGAGCTTTTACCGGTCGAGGGGGTCGAGGTGGTCGGACCGATCCCCGACGAGCTGCAGAAGGTCACGATCTTCGCGGTCGCCACCTCGCCGAAGGCGAGCGACGCGGCGAAGACGCTGACCAAGTTCCTCGCCAACGGCTTCGACCCGGTCACGCTGGAAAAGCTCGGCCTCGAAGCGGCGTAGCCATTGCGCCCTCTGCGATTTTTGCTTGGCGCATATCCCATTCGGAAAACCGGCGTCCACTTTTCCGGGATATGCGTTAGTCTTGAGCCAACAATCAAGACAAGGCGAGGGAGAGCGTCATGGGTCTTTGGGCAAGGCTGGCCGCGGCCGGCGTCATCGGCATGATCAGTATAGGCACCGCGAGCGCGGCCGAGATTTCGGTGCTCAGCTCAACCGCGATGCGCGAACTGCTGGACGAGCTCGTGCCGGCGTTCGAGCGCGTGAGCGGCCACAAGGTCACGATCAACTTCCAGTCCGGCGTGAACGTCTCAGCCAAGGTGCGCGAGGGCATCGCCGCCGACCTCGTCATCACCGGCGGCACGGCGCTCGACGACCTGATCAAGGACGGCAAGGTGGTCGCGGGCAGCCGCGTCGACTTCGTGCGCTCGCGCGTCGGCGTCGCGGTGCGCGTCGGTGCGCCAAAGCCGGACATCAGCACTGCTGATGCATTCAAGGCGGCGCTGATCGCGGCGAAGTCGGTCGGCGTCAGCAAGGGGCCGAGCGGCCAGCATCTGCTCGGCGTGCTCGACCGGCTCGGCATCGCCGATCAGGTCAAGGCGAAGATGGTGGTGCCCGAGCTCGGCGTCCGCGTCGGGACGCTGGTGGCGGAGGGCAAGGCCGAGATCGGCGTGCAGCAGATCAACGAGCTTCTGCCGATCGCCGGTATCGACTTCGTCGGCCCGCTGCCCGACGCGTTGCAGACAGTGCTGATCTACGCGACCGGGCTCCCCGCCACCGCTACGCAACGCGACGCCGCGCGAGAGCTGGTCAAATTCCTGACGTCGGAGGCGGCTATTCCGGTCATGAAGAAGCTCGGACAGGATCCGGGGTGAGATGAGGATGTGATGTCTGCATATCGATTGAGGATGCTCGCGGCCGCGGGCTGCATCGTCGCAATGGCGGGAGGATACCCGGTGAGCGCCGCTGAAATCGTCGTCTACAGCACCATCGCCTCCGAAGAAGCGCTGCACGACATCGTGCCGATGTTCGAAAAGGCGAGCGGCCACAAGATCAACATCACCTACGGCGCCGGGCCTGATCTCGTGGCGAAGGTGCGCGCCGGCCTAACCGGCGACATCCTGATCGGGCCCTCCGATTTCACCGATCCGCTCACCAAGGACGGCAAGCTCATTGCCGGCAGCCGCGTCGACTTCGCCCGCTCCGGCAACGGCATCGCCGTGCGCAAGGGCGCGCCCAAGCCCGACGTCAGCACGCCGGAGAAGCTCAAGGCCGCGCTGCTCGCCGCCAAGACGGTGTCCTACAGCCGCGGTGTCAGCGGGCTGCACTTCGTCAGCGTGCTGGAAAAGCTCGGCATCGCCGAGGAGGTGAAGGCGAAGCTCGTTCCGCCGCAAGCCCGCGAGCTGGTCGGTGCTGTCGTGGCGCGCGGCGACGCGGAGATCGGCGTGCAGCAGTTCAGCGAGCTGCTCCCGGTCGACGGCATCGAGATCCTCGGCCCGCTGCCCGGCGACCTGCAGCGATTCATGGTCTATGGCGCGAACGCGCTGCCCGGCTCGAAGGAGCCGGCGGCGGCGAAACAGTTCGTGGATTACCTGAAGTCCGAACCGGCCGCGGCCGTCATCAAGAAAAAAGGCATGGAACCGATTTGACTGCTTTATTGCTGGCGCCCATGACCCGGACCAAGCTTGCCACGGGACTGCTGGCGCTCTCGCTCGCCTCGATCTTTACTCCTTCGCATGCCGCCGACTGCCCGTTGCTGAAACTCGCGCAGCTTCTGGTGAAGATGCCCAAGGGCCTGAAGGCGGTGGAGGTCCCGCTCGAACAGATCCAGTCGACGGAAGGCGGGTTCTGGAAGGTCTTCGTCACGTCGTCGGGCAGGACGCATTCGATCGAACGGACGGACTTCGGCGAGACCGGGCGGTGGCACACCAGCTTGGTGTTGCTGAACCGGCAGAACGTTGCGATCCGCAATGTGATGATCAGATATCGCGAGCCGATCGGCTCGGGGCGGCCAGTGAAGATCGCAACGCGCACGGCGACCGACTATTTCGTCTGCGGCGACACGGTCTATGCGCCGGCCCGCGCCAGCGCGCCGGAAAGCGCTGCCGAGGCGATGGCGGAGGCCGATCGGCTCAGGCGGTCGTTCTTCGAGGCGAACGAGCTTGCGAAATATTTGAAATGACAGTCCCCCACGCATGAAGCGATGCAAGCGTACCGTCACCGTCAGCGACCGTATGCAGCGTGGCTATCGCTACGAGCTCAGCGCGCCGATCGGCCGCAGCTTCAATCCCGAGTTCAAGCCCGACCTGACGCCGCAGCAGATGCTCCGGCTCGGCGTGTTCTGCGGCAAGTACATGACCGACTGCCGCAAGGAGTTTCCGGCGAGCTGGTTCAAGCATGCCAAACTGTCGGCGCGCGGGCGCGACTGCGCGCTCAACTTCTTCGGCGTCGACGCGAGCCAGCCGCTGTCCGAATGGAAGCGCAAGGGCTGGATCTTTCGCGACGACCCGCGCGGCTGGTTCCAGTGGTATTGCCGCTACTACATGGGCCGCCGCATCCCCGACGAGGACCAGCGGCAGATCCGGCGCTGGAAACAGATCCGCCGCCACGTCCGCCAGGTCGAGAAGAACTGCGAGCCAGGCGAGCTGACGTGCCGCAAGCGCCAGCGCCAGGCGTTGCTGCACTGGGCGTATGACAGCAGGAAGATTTGAGCGAGAGCGACGCTACACGCACTGCGCGTTCCCCTCCCCCTTGTGGGGAGGGGTTAGGGGTGGGGGTGTTGGCGGGTGAATGAATCGCAACACATGCGCGCGTGGCGTACCCCCCTCCCCGACCCTCCCCCACAAGTGGGGAGGGAGGAGAAGCCATGCCCCTCCTGACGAAACCCCGTCGGCGACGCGATACTTGATCGCCCGCACCGCTCACTTGTGCTGCGTCACAGTATCGATCAGCGCCGGGCGGCCCTTCTTTACCTCGGCGAGCGCGCGCAACAGCGCCGGGCGGATGTCCGCTGGCTTGTCGATCGGGCCCTCGCCGTAGCAGCCCATCGAGCGCGCCAGTGCGCCGAAGTCCGGCTCCGGGCCGAACAGGTCCATGCCGATATGCGCGCGCGCCTCGTCGGTACCGCGCAGCCGCGCCATGCGGAGCTGGTGCTCCCAGTCATTGTAGTAGGCGCGGTTGTTGTGCATCACGATCAGGATCGGGATCTGGTACTTGGCCGCGACCCACAGCGCGCCGGCATCGAACATCAGGTCGCCGTCGGGCTGGATGTCGACCACCACGCGGCCGGTGCCCTTGTGGGCGAGCGCGACCCCGAGCGAGATGCCGATCTGCGTCGCGGTGCCGAGCTCGACGCCGGGATGGCGATACGGCTTGTCGAAGTCCCAGATTTTTCTCACCTGCCGCTTGAGGTCGTTGGCGGTGAGCACCCAGTCCTCGTCTTTGATGACGTCCCAGATCTCGGAGGCGAGGCGGGCGAAGGTGATCGGTGACGCGTCCCAGTTCCTGCGCGCGTCGCGCTGCCACTCCGTCCAGACCTCGTCGTGGCGGCGGCCGATTGCGGCTTTTCGCTCGCTGATGCGCGCGGCCAGCTTGCTGTCCCTGGCGATACGCTCGGTGCAGAGACGCGTCAGCTCCGGCACCCCGAGCGCGGTGTCGCCGAGCGCGCGCACCGAGCAGGGCTGCATGCGGCAATAGTCCATCGACCATTTGCTGATGCCGAGCTCGCCGAAACCGATTTCGACGTAGTCACACGTGTCCGGCAACAGCGGCGTCAGCGTGCGGGTCGCACGGTCGAGATCGACGACCTGCTTCTCCCAGTCCTTGACGTCGAGGCCGACGACGAGATCGACGCGCTTCAGCCACTCCTTGTCCATGCTGAGACAGAGCGGATGCCTGTTCGGGAAGTTGAGCGCGTTATTGACGTCCCACACCGCGGCGCCGGCGGTTTCCGCGAGCCGCACGAGGTTTTCGAAGCCGCCCGGTCGGCGGCCGGCATATTCGGCGAGCAGCAGCGGATTGTCAGCGGCGAGGAGCTTGTCAGCGATCGCGGCGAGCGCTGCCGGGTCCGGCATCATGGCCGCCGGCGTCGGCGTTGCGTGCAGCGGCGGCAGCTCGACTTCGTTCTTGAGCGGCGTCTCCTGGAGTGCCGCGTCGTAGCACATGTAGACCGGGCCCTGCGGCTCGGTGGTCATGATCGAATAGGCGCGCGCAAAACTCTCCGGCACGCCCTCGATCGCGGTCGGCTGGTAGTCCCACTTGACGAAATCGCGGATGGCGTTGCCCTGCACCAGCGCGGAATGCGTCCAGTCGATGTGCGGGCGGCGCTTCCCTTCATCCATCGGGCCGGTCGCGCCCATGATGAAGATCGGCACGCGGTCGATATAGGCATAGTAGATCGCCATGGTCGCATGCAGCAGCCCGACCAGGTTGTGCAGGATCACCGCCATGGGCTTGCCGGACGCCTTGGCATAGCCGTGCGCGATCTGCACGGCGATCTCCTCGTGCTGGCACAGCAGCATCGGCGGCTGGTTGCCGCCGTAGTTGACGAGCGAATCGTGCAGGCCGCGGAAGCTCGCGCCCGGGTTCATCGCAATGTAGGGAAAGCCGTAGCGCTTGATCAGGTCGACGATGACGTCGGATTGCCAGCGCGTGTAGTTCTTCGTCGTATCGTCCATCACGCTACTTCACATTGACCAGCGCCGCCGCCTTCTGCGCGACCGTCGCCGGCAGGCCGTACAGCTCCTTGACCAGCGCCTGGATCTCCGCGCCCGGCACCGGCGTGATCTCCATCTGCGCCTTGTCGGCGTCGGCGAGGAACTCCTTGTCCTGCATCGTATCCATGAACGCCTTGCGCAGGATCTCGGCGCGGTCCGCGGGTACGTCGGGCGGCGCCAGCAACGGCCGGCCCATGACCTGGCGCGCAAAGATGATGCGCAGGATCTGCCGCTGCTCGTCGTCCTTGGCGAGGTCGACGATGAGCGGCACGTCCGCCAGGTCGGGATGCTTGCTCAGCGCGAGTTGCACCAGGATGTTGATCCGCTTTCCATCGATCCAGTCCGGCCGCGTCGACTTCACGCTCGACCACGACCAGCCGCAGCGGCCCTGCACCTCGCCGCGCTCCATGGCGAGGCCGACTTCGTTGCCGCCCGGATAGCCGGTGATCACCCGCATCTTGGTGCCGAGCACGCCGTTGGTGACGCGCGGGAACTGATCGGTATCGGCCGCGGCGCTGGTGCCGCCGACCACCAGCTGCTTGGTCAGAATGTCTTCGAACTTGGTGATACCGGTCGTGTGCCAGGCGACGCAGATGCTCACCTCGTTGTTCATGCTGCCGATCCAGGTGAAGCGCGTCGCGTCGAACTGCGCCGCCTTGTGCCCGAGCAGCGGATCGAAGCCGGTGCCGCGGCCGATCATGCCGAACGCGCTGCCGTCCTTCGGCGCGACGTTGTAGAGCCAGTTGGCGAGGCGGAGGCTGCCGGCGCCTTCCATGTTCTTCGGCACCACGGTCGGGTTGCCGGGCAGGTACTTGCCCATGTGGCGCGCGAGCAGGCGCGAATAGAGGTCGTAGCCGCCGCCGGCGCTGTAGCCGATATAGAGGTCGACGTTGCGGCCCTTGTAGAAGTCGGCCGCACTCTGCGCTTGCGCAGCGGAGGCGGCCAGCAACACCAGCGCGGCTGTTACCGCAGCTCGCAGGCCAACGCACGGAACCATGTATCCTCCCGGTGTGACGCCTTCCCGGTGTGACGTCTTGCGTGTGACGTTCTGCAGGTCTGGTCCCCAGTTTAGCACGAACAGCCATGCTGTCGGCGCGTGAAATTTCTGCTATCTGCTGCAACCGAGATAACGATTACGACAACGACAACACACGGAGCGGAGGATGACAGGGCTCTACGACCGAACGCCCGGCCAAGGACACAATCTGCCGCCGACCGAGGACAAGGAAGGCAAGTGGGAGCGCTGGTCGAAGAAGCGCACGTTCGTGCGCGCGCTCGAAGGCACCTATGGCGACCTCTACAAGTCGCTGGTCGAGCAGCCGCGGGTCTATTCCTCGCGCAACCTGCCGTGGAAGGGCGGACCGGCGCTCTACGGCAAGCACGTGATCAGCCCGCAGGCGAGCGACATCGTCCAATCGATCGAGACGCATATCGAGGTCTACGCGCCGGGCGCCTACGGCCAGAAGCACGGCCACCTCAACAGCGCCTGCTTCTACGTGATCAAGGGCCGTGGCCACGACATCCATGACGGCCGCCGCATCGACTGGAAGGCCGGCGACATCATGATCGTCGAGAACGGCTGCGTGCACCAGCACTTCAACGACGACCCCGAGCACGAAGCGGTCCTGCTGGTGTTCAAGGCGAAGCCGCTGTTCCTGTTCATGCACCTGCTGTTCCAGAAGGTCGTGTCCTATCCGCCGAACGAACTGCCGCCCGGCGCGGAAAATTTCCGCCCGCCGAAGGACCTTTGAGCGCGCGGGAGAATTGCGATGAGAAAGAATCTCGACGAACGCGACTTCGCCCATGTCGGCGACAAGACCTGCAGCTTCCGCGCCGACGACGTCGCCGCCTCGGCCGCATTCCGCAAGGAATACGAGACTCGGCCCAATGTGGTGAGCGCCGACGAGATGCCGTTCGAGCGCTCCGCCGATGGCCTGATCAAGCATCTCGTGCATAACAAGCTGAACACGCGCGAATGCTGCGTCGAGGCCTACATGCAGTTCCTCAAGCCGGGCGAGCGCTCCGGCAAGCATCGCCACATGTGGGAGGAGATCATCTTCGTCGCCGAGGGCGAGGGCTACGACCTGCACTGGGACCTGAAATACGACTGCCTCGACGCGTTCGAATGGGACTGGGCGGCAGAGCCGAAGCGCTTCGAGTGGAAGCGCGGCGATTTCATCTACGTGCCGCCGTTCACGATCCACCAGCATTGCAACAACGAGGGTGCGGCGAGCGAGGCACGGCTGATCGTGATCTCGAACCGCATCGTCAAGGAGATGGGCTTCGACTGGTTCGACCAGGTCGAGAACGCGCCGGGGTTTTAGTGGATGGAATCCATCAAATTGCATGGACCTCATCCTGAGGAGCCCCCGATCTCGGGCTTGCCCGAGATCGGCTCGCTTAAGTGCCAAAGTCGGCCAAGGCCGACTTTGGTGCGCAGCGAGGGCGTCTCGAAGGATGGCCAGTGGCACGCCCTTCGCTCGTGGCCGTCCTTCGAGACGGCGCTTCGCGCCTCCTCAGGACGAGGCCGAGGTAATTGGCCCGGTCATCACTCATGACTGAACGCATCGGCATTGTCGGCGTCGGCCGCATGGGGCTGGCCATGGTCAAACACATGATCAGCGCCGGCTACGCCGTCACCGCCTGCGACATCGATCCGGATCATCTCAACCGGGCGCGCGCGGCGGGCGCGGCCACGGTGGCGATGCCGAAGGACGTCGCGGCCGCGGCGGATATCGTCATCCTCGGCGTCGGCTACGACAACGAGGTGAAGGACGTCGTCTACGGGCCGAACGGCCTCTTCGGCGCGATGAAGCCCGGCTCGGTGATCGCCGTGTCCTCGACCGTCTCGCCCGACCTGATGAAGACGATCGACACTGACGCCGGCAAGAAGGGCATCGACATATTCGACGCGCCGATCTGCCGCGGCGCCGCGGCCGCCGATTCCGGCACGCTGCTCGCGCTGGTCGGCGGCACGCCCGCGGTGGTCGCGCGCATGACGCCGATCTATCGCAGCTTCAGCTCCGACGTGGTGCATCTCGGCGGCGTCGGCACCGGGCAGGTCGGCAAGGCGATGAACAACTTCCTGCTCTGGGTGAACGGCGTCGCGCTGATCGAGGCCGGCCGGCTGAGCGAAGCGGCCGGCATGGATCTGGTCAAGCTGCGCGACGCGCTGCTGATCTCGTCCGGCGCCTCCGACGCGCTCAAGAACTGGGACAATGTGTCGTTCACCTGGGCCTTGAAGGACATGCAGATCGTCGCCGACATGGCCGACAAGGCCGGGCTGTCGCTGCCGATCGCCGGCGCCATCAAGGAGCTGGTGAAGGACGGCCGCCGCATCAAGAAGACCAACCCGCCGGCCTGGACCGGACGCAAGCCCGTTCAATGAATCCGCGCCCGCCAGAGCAGAACGCGGCGACATCGGCCGCACCGTACCTCACCGCCCTCGCGCTGCTGTGGCTCGCCGGCGTCGGCCTGCGCATCACCATCCTCGCCGTGCCGCCGGTCATTCCGCTGATCAAGGACGATCTCGCCATGTCGGCGACCGAGATCGGCGTCCTGTCCGGCCTGCCGCAGGTCCTGTTCGCGGCGGCGGCGGTGCCGGGCTCGCTCCTCATCGCGCGGTTCGGCGCGCTGCCGACGCTGATCTTCGGGCTGTTCGCCACCGCGCTGGGCTCGGCGCTGCGCGGCGCCGCGCTGAACGTGGTGCTTCTCTACGCGGCGACCATCGTCACGGGTTTCGGCGTCGCGGTGATGCATCCGGCCCTGCCGCCTCTCGTGCGCGCCTGGCTGCCGACCCGCATCGGCTTCGGCACCGCCGTGTTCACCAACGGGCTCCTGGTCGGCGAGATCATCCCCGTGGCGCTGACGCAGCCCCTCGTCATGCCGCTGGTCGGCGACAGCTGGCGGCTGAGCTTCGTTGCCTGGGCGGTGCCGATCGTGCTGATCGCCCTGGTGCTGCTCGCGCTGGCGCCGCATGGCGCGCTGGGGGCGAAGCCCGCGACGCCGCAGCGCTGGTGGCCGGACTGGCGGAGCGGCATCATCTGGCGGCTCGGGCTGATGTTCGGCTCGGTCAACGCGATGTATTTCGCGTGCAATGCCTTCATCCCGATCTACCTGACCGAGGCGGGCCTCACCGACTACATCAGTCCCGCACTGACGGCCCTCAATGTCGGCCAGCTCCCCGCCTCGTTCGCGTTGTTGCCGTTCGCGGATCGGCTGGTCGGCCGCGCGTGGCCCTACCTGGTCTGCGCCGTGCTCTGCCTCGCCGCCGTGCTCGGCATGATGTTCGGCAACGGGTGGGTGATCGTCGCCTCCGCCACGCTGCTCGGCGCCGCCGCCGCCGGCGTGCTGATCCTGATCTTCGCGCTGCCGCCGCTCCTGTCCGCGCCGGACGACGTGCATCGCACCACCGCCGGCATGATGAGCATCAGCTATTCCTGCTCGGTGATCATCCCGATCATCAGCGGCGGCGTGTGGGACCTGACCGGCGTGCCGATGACCGCATTCGTGCCGATCGCGTTGTGCACGTTCCTGCTTGCCGCGGCGTCGTGGACGCTGCGAATTCCACGGCATGACTAGAGTTTGATCGCGGCTCTTGCCGTCAGCTCTCCCGGGCGCGAGAGGGCTCACCGCACCGTCGGCAATGGATCACAATCGTCGGTTACCATGAGATGCGCACCTGCCCGGCATTCGGGCGGAGTGCTTTGACGGCCAAGGGGGACTCCAATGCGTTGCGCCGCGCTCGGCCTGGCGGCAAGCCTTGCTCTCACTCCCGTATCGGTCGCCGCCGAAGCGGTAGATCAGAACAGCGTCGTTGTCGCGTTGCGGTCGCAGATCGCGCGGTGCTGGTCCGCGCCCGCCCGGACTGCCCACGCGGACGGATTGGTCGTGGTTGTCCGGGTGAAGCTCAATCGAGACGGCTCGCTCGCTGCCGATCCAACCCTTGTCAATTCCGGCACCGGCTTGTTTGACGTGGTTGCGGAAAGTGCGGTGAACGCGATCCGGCGCTGCCAGCCGTTCAAGCTGCCCGTCATCGCATACGACTTCTGGAAGGAGATCGACATGGCGTTCGTCCCCGCGATTGTGAGCCAGGGACGTCAGTCACGCCCCGAGTAGGTTCGAAACCACGAGCTTGGACCTCGGTCACGCATTGCGTCCGCCGAGCGATCTCCGCAGCCGCCGTTCCGAACGCGTCCATGGCTTACCCGCCGCGGCGATGTTCACGTCGCGAGACGTAAACCTGCCGTGCTAGTTTCAGCCCACGAACAAGGAGGCGATATGGCTGTCGGTCGAACACCATGGTGGGCCTGGACGTGGCCGCTGCTGGCCTGGGTCGTGCTCGTCGCGACAGCGCTCACGGGCGCAAGCAACGTGCTCGCAACGGCCGACGGCATCGTGCTGATCGCCACCGTGTATGCGGCCGTGTATCACGCCGAGGTGGTCGCGCACCGCACCGGCGAGCCGTTCGGCACACTGGTGCTCGCGGTCGCCGTAACGATCATCGAGGTGGCACTGATCGTCTCCGTGATGGTGGCGGCGCCAGCCGAAAAGGCCGGGCTCGCGCGCGACACGGTGTTCGCCGCGGTCATGATCGTGTGCAACGGCATCGTCGGCGCGTGCCTGCTCGCCGGCGGCGTGCGCCACGGCGAGCAGGGATTTCAGGTCCACGGCGCGAGCGCGGCGCTCGCCGTCCTCGCCGCGCTCACCATCCTGACGCTGATCCTGCCCAACGCCACCCGCGCGCCCGGCCCGGTATTCACCAAGCCGCAGCTCGTGTTCGCCGGTATCGTGTCGCTGGTGCTCTACGTGTCGTTCGTGTTCGTGCAGACCGTGCGGCATCGCGACCACTTCCTTCCTGTCCAGCGCGACGACGAGAACGCGCACGCGCCGCCACCGTCGAACCGCACCGCCGCAATCAGCCTCGTCCTGCTGCTCGTCACGCTGGTCGCCATCGTCGGCCTCGCCAAAGTGCTGACGCCAGCGGTGGAGTTCGGCATCGCCTACGCCGGAGTGCCAAAGGCCGTGGTCGGCATCATCATCGCGGCGTTGGTCCTGCTGCCCGAAGGCCTGGCGGCGGTGCGCGCGGGGCGTGCCGACCGGCTGCAGACCAGCCTGAACCTGGCGCTAGGGTCGGCGCTCGCCAGTATCGGCCTGACCATTCCGGCGGTCGCCGCGGTCTCGATCGTGCTCGACACGCCGCTCGAGCTTGGTCTCGGCCAGAAGGACCAGATCCTGCTGGCGCTGACGCTGTTCGTCAGCGTCATCACTCTCGGCACCGGCCGCACCACCGTGTTGCAGGGCATCGTGCACCTGGTGGTCTTCGCGGTGTTCCTGTTTTTTGCCGTGGCTCCGTAGCGTCTTACTCGACCTTGATCTTGGCGGCCTTGGCCGCGTCGCTCCAGCGCTTGATCTCGCGCGCGATGAACGCGCCGAACTCGGCCGTCGTGCCGCCGGCCGGCGTCATCCCCTGCTCCTCCAGCTTGGCGGCGACCTGCGGCTCGCGGATGATGCGGTTCACCTCGGCGTTGAGGCGCTCGATCGTCTCCTTCGGCGTGCCGCCGGTGGTGAACAAGCCGGCCCAGGCGACGCCTTCGAAGCCGGGAAAGCCGGATTCGGCGATCGATGGCAGGTCGGGAAAGTTCTTGTCGCGCTCGAGGCTCGTCACCGCCAGCGGACGCAACATGCCGGCCTGGATCTGCGCCAACGACGCGAGCGGCGACATCATCGTCATCTGCGTCTCGCCGGCGACGGTGCCGAGCACCGCCGGCGCGCCGCCCTTGTAGGGAATGTGCTGCATCTCGAGGCCGGCCTGCGTGCTGAGCAGCGCGGTGAGGAGATGCGCCTGGCTGGTCGCGCCCGGGGTCGCATAGTTGAACTTGCCTGGGTTCGCCTTGGCGAGCGCAAGAAACTCGGCGAACGTCTTCGCCGGCACGTCCTTGTTGACGATGAACAGGAGCGGGTTCTTGCCGATCAGCACGATCGGCGCGATGTCCTTCTCGAGGTCATAGGGCAGCTTGGCATTGATCGCCGTGTTGACCGTCATGGTGGTGAAGGCGAGCCCGAGCGTGTGGCCGTCCGGGGGCGCCTTCGCCACCGCGTCGGTGCCGACAATGCCGCTCGCAGCCGGACGGTTGTCGACCACCACCGGCTGGCCGAGCGCCGCTTCGAGCCCGGGCTGGATCAGCCGTGCGATGATGTCGTTGGCGCCGCCGGCCGCATAGGGCACGATCAGCTTGATGGCGCGATTGGGGTACGGATCGGCCGCTGTGGCAACGCCGGAAAACAGCACCAGCAGGGCCGCACAGGCGGCAGTCAGCGTCAGAAAACCGGTCCGTCCCTGCTTCATGGCTGTTCCGCTCCCGCTTGCAAGCTTCTCGCAAATCGCTGGCCACTACATTAAAGTCCGGCCCCGCCGGTCGCCAGGACAGCCCTGGTCGCGATTTGCCGCATGGCAAGCGGCCGGTAAACGCCCGCAGCTCGAGCAGATGGAATAAGCCTGTGAAAGACGACACTCGCCAGGACATGTCGGCAGAAGCTTTTCTCGCGCGCCTCGCCGAGCGCGGCATCGACTACCTGTTTGCCAATGCGGGAACCGATTTCGCGCCGGTGATCGAAGCGCTGTCGCGCCACACCGGCACCAGCCCGAAGATCCCGAAGACAGTGTTGGTGCCGCACGAGAACGTCGCCATGGGCATGGCGCACGGCTACTACCGCGTCGCCGGCAAGCCTGCGGCGGTGATGGTGCATGTCACCGTCGGCACCGCCAACACGATCTGCGGCCTCATGAACATGAACCGCGACAACGTGCCGGTGCTGCTCTGCGCGGGCCGCACGCCGATCACCGAGCACGGTCATATCGCCTCGCGCAACCGCTCGATCCACTGGGGCCAGGAAGCCTTCGACCAGGGCGGCATGGTGCGCGAGTTCGTCAAATGGGACTACGAGCTGCGCACCAACCAGCCGGTCGAGGTGATCGTCGATCGGGCGCTCGACATCGCCATGACCGAGCCGCGCGGCCCGGTCTACCTCACCCTCCCCCGTGAAGTGCTCGCCGATCCCGCGGTGCCGGCGCGCCGCGATAACGTGCGGCCGCTCGGCGCGATCGCCGCCGCGCCGGCGCAGGCGGCGATCGAGGAGGCCGCGGCGCTGATCGCCAAGGCCGAGTTCCCGCTCATCGTCACCTCGTCGGGTGGGCGCTCGCCCGCGGGCTTCGCTGAACTGTCGGCGCTCGCCGAGGAGTTCGCGCTGCCGGTGATCCAGGCCGAGGCGCGCGACGTCAACATGCCGTCGACCCATCCGATGAATCTCGGCTTCCAGGTGGGGCCGTGGCTCGCGCAGGCCGACGTCGTGGTGGTGCTGGAAAGCCCGGTGCCGTGGATCCCGAAGACGCAGAAGCTCAAGCGCGACGCCAAGTTCATCCATATCGGCGCCGACCCGCTGATCAGCCGCTATCCGTTCCGCGAATACGAGGCCGACATGCTGATCGCCGGCGCGGCCGACGCGGCGCTCACCATGCTGCGGGCGAGCCTGAAGTCCGCCATGAAAGGTCAGCAGTCCGCCATGGATGCGCGGCGCAGGACTGTCGTCGCGGCGCGCGCAGAGGCGGCCGACAAGAAGAACAAGCTGATCGAGCAGGTGAAGGAGCAGTCGCCGATCCACATGGCGTGGCTCACCCAATGCATCAACGAGCTCAAGTCCGAGGATGCGATCGTGGTGAGCGAGCTCGGCGTGCCGCTGAGCCAGCTCGAGCTGACGACGCCGCTCTCCTACATCGGCTCGTCGACCGCCGGCGGGCTCGGCTTCGGGCTCGGCGCGAGCCTCGGCGCCAAGCTCGCCGCGCCCGGGCGCGAGGTGATCGCCACGGTCGGCGACGGCTCGTACATGTTCGGCAATCCGGTGCCGTTCCACTTCGTCGGCCGCTCGGAGAAGCTGCCGACGCTCACCATCATCACCAACAACCACGCCTGGCAGGCAGTGCGGCAATCCACCTTGGATGTCTATCCGGACGGCAAGGCGGCCAAGGCCAACGTCATGCCACTGGTCGAGCTGACGCCGTCGCCCGCCTACGAGAAGGTGATCGAGTCGTGCGGCGGCTTCGGCGCGCGCGTCGACAAGGCCGGCGAGCTGAAGGCCGCGCTGACGAAGGGGTTCGAGGCGATCCACTCGGGCACGCCGGCGCTGCTCAATGTGATGACACAGAACCGCATGTAGGAGACAATGTAGCTGGCTCTGCCGGGGGGTTCATGGCTCACGAGTTGCGCGCGATCAGGCCGTGGCTGCGGCTCGTCAGCGGGCTGACGCTGCTGACGTTCGTGATCTGTCACCTGACGGCGCACTGCATGCTGCTGGTGTCGCTGTCCGTCGCCGAGCAGGCGCTCACCTGGCTGATGTATCCGTGGCGGACCCTGCCCGGCACCGCGATCCTGCTGTCGGCATTCGTGGTCCACTACAGCAACGCGCTGTGGTCGATCTATGTGCGCCGCTCCCTGCGGCTGTCGCGCTGGGAATGGTCGCAGCTCGGGCTCGGCCTCTGCATTCCCGCGCTGATGCTCCTGCACGTAACCGGCACGCGCATCGCCGAGGCGATGCTCGATGTCAACAGCTACTACACCTCGGTCCTGATCGTGCATTGGGTCAAGGCGCCGTGGATCGCCGCCGTGCAGACCCTCGGTCTGCTCACCGCGTGGATCCATGCCTGCATCGGCATCCATTTCTGGCTGCGCACCAAGCTCTGGTATGCCGAGTGGCGCTGGGCCTTCGCCGCGTTCGGGCTGTTATTCCCGACGCTCGCGCTCGCCGGCTATGTCAGCGCCGGCAACCACGTGATCCGCGAAGCGGCCAAGGATCCAAGCTTCATCGAGACCTCGCTCGGCGATTCCAATCTCACCGACGAGACCATCGGTGCGATCGACCGCTACGCGACCATCGGCCTCCTGATCCATCTCGGTCTCACCGGGCTGCCGTTCGCGGGGCGCGCCATCCGCGGCTTCATCTATCGGCGTCGGCGGCCGCCCCGGCTCAGCCATCCGTCCGGACGCAGCGTGCCGATCCTGCCCGGCGCGACCGTGCTCGAGACGTTGCGCGAATACCGCATCCCGCATGCCTCGGTCTGCGGCGGGCGCGGCCGCTGCACCACCTGCCGCATCCAGGTGACGCGCGGGATCGAATCGCTGCCGGAGCCGGAACCGACCGAGGCCAGGGCGCTCGCGCGCATCGACGCGCCGGCCGGCATGCGGCTCGCCTGCCAGGTCCGGCCGAACGCAGACATCTCGGTCACGCCGCTGCTGGCCGCCGACGCGCACGCGGAGGACGGTTATGTGCGCGGCGGCCTCGAGGGCAGCGAGCGCCTGGTGACCGTCGTGTTCGTCGACCTGCGCGGCTCGACCACGCTCGGCGAGGCGAAGCTGCCCTACGACGTGCTGTTCATCCTCAACCAGTTCTTCTACGAGATGACCAAGGCGCTGCACGCGACCCGGGGTCATTACTCGCAGTTCACCGGCGACGGGCTGATGGCGCTCTACGGCCTCGACGCCAAGGACGCGAAGACCGGCGCCGCCGACGCGCTGCGCGGCGCGCGCGAGATGCTGATGCGGCTCGACCAGCTCAACCAGCAGCTCGAAGCCGAGCTGCCGCAGCCGCTGCGCATCGGCATCGGCATCCATCACAGCGAGGCGATCGTCGGCGCGATGGGCCCACCGCGCTCGCAGATTCTCACCGCGATCGGCGATACGGTGAACACCACGGCGCGGCTCGAAAGCCTGACCAAGGAGTTCAACTGCTCGGTGATCATCTCGCGCCGCGCCGCCGAGGCCGCCGGCCTCAGCGTGACCGGCCTGAAGCTGCACGAGGCGCCGGTCAAGGGCCGCGTGGAGACCGTGCAGTTCTACGCGATGGAGAAGGTGCCGGAGATGTGAGCCCTCGATTGAGGGCACCGCATCGCCACGCGGTCACCTCTCCCCGGTGGGGAGAGGTCGGCGCGCGAAGCGCGCCGGGTGAGGGTTCTATGTCTATCGAGAATCCTAGACCCCCTCACCCCAACCCTCTCCCCGACGGGGAGAGGGAGCCCGCAGTGCATGCGGCACTGCTTCAACTTACGGCTTCGCCAGACGCCACACGTTGTTGACGCCGTCGCCGGTGATGTCGCCCGGCTTCTTGTCGTCCTTCCAGAGATAGAGGGGCTTGCCCTTGTAGGCCCACTGCTTCTTGCCGTCGCCGCGCGAGACGATGGTCCAGTCGCCGCTCGCCTTGGCGTCGCCATCGACGAAGTGCGGCGGCCACAGCTGGGCGCACTGGCCGCTGCAGGTCGACTTGCCAGACGAGTCCTTGTCGTAGGTATAGAGCGTCATGCCCTTGGCATCGACCCAGACCTTGCCTTTGGACGTATCCGCGACCTTGGCCGGCTCGGTCTGAGCGAGCGCAGGCCCGGCCACGAGGGCAATCGCGGTCAGAGCCGCAAAGGCAAGCAGTCGTGTCATGGTGTCACCCCCAGTCGGTCCTCGGTCGGGCTGAAATAGCACATGGTATTTGCAGGCAATGTGGCGACGATGCCGCATCATCTTTATGAGGGAACCTCAGGCGGTTCAACCCATTGTTCTTCCATGGTGAACCAGCCTCCGATCACAAGCTTGAAATCCCTGCGCGAGGCGCAAGCGGCCTGTACGCGGTGCCCGCTCTACAAGGATGCCACACAGGTGGTCCCGGGCGAAGGGCCTCCGCGCGCCAAGGTCATGTTCGTGGGCGAGCAGCCCGGCGACCAGGAGGACCGCGCCGGGCGGCCGTTCGTGGGCCCGGCCGGCCGGGTGCTCGATCAGGCCATCGCCGATGCCGGCCTCGCCCGCGAGACCATTTTCGTGACCAATGCGGTGAAGCACTTCAAGTTCGAGCCGCGCGGCAAGCGCCGCCTGCACAAGCGGCCGAACGCCCATGAGATCGAGCGTTGCCGCTGGTGGAACGACTACGAGAAGAAGATCGTCAAGCCGCACATCATCATTGCGCTGGGCGCGACCGCGGCACGCAGCCTGATGGGGAAGATCATCACGATCTCAAAAGTTCGCGGCGAAGTCCTCACTGCGCCCGACGGAAGCCATGTCGTGGTCACGATCCATCCGTCCTGGCTGCTGCGCATGGACGACGAGGCGCAGAAGGACGCCGAGTACAAACGGCTGGTGGCGGATCTGCGCACCTGCACGCGCTATCTGCGCGACGAAGCGGCGTGAGGCACGAGGCCCTTGCCGGCTTCGCCCATGCGATCGATCGCCTGCTGCACGAAACCGGACGCGACGACGTTTTCGACGAACGCCTTGCACAGCGCCGCCGCGGCCGGCGGTGCACCTTTGCGGTGACCGATCGCAATTGGCACGTTGTAAGTGCTGCCCGGCAGAATGCGTGCGCCGGACAGCTGCCCGCGAACCACGGCGAGCATCGGCACGACGTGGCTGAACGCATCGGCCCTGCCGGCGCGCAGCAGATCGATCGCCTGCTGCGGCGCTTCGGGCGGCACCGCAATCATCGTTGCCTCGGTCAACGTCGCTTGCAGATGCGCCTGCTGCGCGCTTTTCCGCGGCACGGCGATGCGCACGCCGGCGCGGTCAACCTCATCGATGCGTGTGATGGCCGACCCGGCCGGCACCAGATAGCTGGTCTCGATGTCGATCACGACCGGCCCAAAATCGATCGCCGTCGCGCGGTCGGCCGTGATGCCGACGAATGTCACGTCGACCTCGCCGGCGCGGAATGCCTCGACGATCGACGCCGGGTCGGCGAACCGGACCAGCGTTGCGCCGACGCCGAGGCGCCGCCCGAGCTCGCGGCCGAGCTCCGGAATGACGCCGTCGAGCTCGGACCCGCCGGGCCGAACGGAGGCGAAATACGGCAGCATCCAGACGGCAATCCGCAGGGTACCGGTCGGCGCCAGTTTCTCGTGGGCCATGACCAGGCCCGGCGTGCCGTCTCGCGCCACCATCGCTGCCGTACTATCGCTTCGCGGTCGCCGCCGCGGGGACCGGCTGCGCGGCCTGGATGGTGACCTGCTGGCTGAGCGCGAGCTGCCAGCGCGCGTCGCGGTTCACCCAGACACGCACGGCAAAATATGGCTTGCCGCCGCGCGAGGGAACGTGGCGCGACACCATCACCGCGCTGTCGGGTGAGAAGTCCGTGATGCGCATGAAGGTGACCGGATCGCTCGGCAGGCCGACATTGCGCTCCTGCGCGCCCTTGATCACGGCGAGGCGCTGCTCGCGATTGCGCAGCGTGGTGTTGCTGACGAACACGAACTCGTCGGCGATGTTGCGCGCCCACGCGTCTGCGTTCGGCTTCCATTCGTTGAGCTTGTTCTGCTGCCAGGCCGCGACGATGGCCTGATCCATGTCGCCGCGCGGCGTGAACGGCAGGCTGCGGCACGGATTGTTGCAGTCCCCGGCCCCGGCTCCGGCGCCGGGCTCGACCGAGGCCTGCGTCGGCGCCGACGCCTGTGCCGGGCCCGGCGTGTCGGCCAGCAGGAACAGCCGCCAGCCGAGCGCGCGCTTCGCCCAGATGCGCACGAAGCGCACGTGGCCGCGCTGCCCGGTCACGGTCGCCATGGCGCCGTACATGTTGATCTTCGCGTCGCTCTCGGCGACGGCGGGAAACTCGGCGATGCTCTTGAGCACCTCGGACTTCGGCCAGCTGTTGCCGTGGGCGTCGGTCCAGGTGAATTTCGCGGCGAGATAATTGCCGAGCGCGCGCCGGTCCTTGGTGCGGACCGCGGTCGCCAGTCCCTGCTCCAGCTTCTGGATCGTGTCGGCACCCTCCTGCGCGCGGGTGGGCGCGAGTGGGACGAGAGTGAGCGCCAGCGTGGCGAGCACGGCACGGATCAAGGCGCGGCGCATGGGGCCTCCTCTCCCATCCAAAGCCTCGACATCTTACGGCAGGCTGTCACGGAGGCAACGCACCTATGCGGCCGTGCTTGCCCCATGTCAGATGTCGTCTTTGGTGTTAGTGTCGCGCCAATTCGAGACGAACGGAGGATCGTGTTGGGCGTGATCGACAAGCCGGGGCCGGCAACCCTGTCAGGCACCGCGGATCTCGACCGGTTTCGGCTGCGGCGTTTCGTCGAAAGCCTGGGCGCCGAGGAGCTGGAGACGCGCGACGCGCCGACCGATCTGACCGACATCGCCGCCGCGCTCGAGGCCAACCCGCGCGCCGTGCATTTCCGCAAAGCAGGACCCGAGCGGCAGGAGCTGGTGGGGAACGTGACCGCCAGCCGCTCGCGGCTCGCGCGGGCGTTCGGCGTATCGGCGGACACGCTGATGGCCGAGGTGACGCGGCGATTGCGCAACAGGCCGGCCGTGGTCGAGATCGCGCGCGAGCAAGCCCCGGTGCAGCAGGTGGTGCTGAGCGGCGACGACGCCGACCTCACGACGCTGCCGGTGCACCTCCAGCATGGCTATGACGGCGCGCCCTATATCTCGTCGTCGACCGACTACGTGATCGATCCGCGCAGCGGCTGGACCAATGTCGGGATCCGGCGGCTGATGCTGCGCGGCCCGCGCCAGGCCGGCGTCGACCTTGTCTCGCCGAGCGACCTGCGCGCGATCTACGAGGCGAGCGCCGCGGCCGGACAGAAGCTGCCGGTCGCCTTCGTGGTCGGCTGCCATCCGATCGACCAGGTGGCGGCGATGATGCGGCTCCCCGTCGACGAGCTCGGCCTGGTCGCCTCGTTGCGCGACGCGCCGCTGCCGGTCGTCAAATGCGTCACCAGCGACATCCGCGTACCGGCCGATGCGGAATGGGTGCTCGAGGGCTACCTGGACGAGCGCGGCCACGTCGAAGCCGAGGGGCCCTACGGCGAATTCCTCGGCTATTACGGCGCCGTCAAGCGCAACCCGGTGTTCCACCTCACGGCCATCACCCGGCGGCGCGACGCGTTGTTCCAGACGTCGAGCATCGGCGGGTGCACGCTTGGCTTGACCGACACCGCACAGCTCTCCGCGCTCAAGACCGAGGTCACCGTGTGGCGCTCGCTCGAGGGCGCGGTGCGCGAGCCGGTCGCGGTCCATGCCACGCCCTCGAGCGGCGGGATGTTCAATATGCGGGTGTCGATCCGCCAGCGCGTGCCCGGCGAGGCGCGCAACGCCATCGCCGCCTGCTTCTCGTCGCTCGGCAACGTCAAGAACGTGTTCGTGGTCGATCCGGACATCGACATCTTCTCCGACCAGCAGATGGACTGGGCGCTGGCGACGCGCTTCCAGCCTGACCGCGACCTGGTGGTGATGCCTGGGTTGCGCACGCTGCCGCTCGATCCGTCGGTGACCGGCGGCAGCCGCGTCGGCGCCAAGGCCGGCTTCGACCTCACCTGGCCGTTCGGCAGCGGCGACCGGCTCGAAGCGCGCGTGCCGGCGCCGCCGCGCTTCGAGGGCAAGCGCTTCCCCTCCGTCGAGGCCGCGCTCGGCGATGGGCCGAAATTCTTCGCCGAGCTGATGGCGGCGGTGGGCAGCAAGGACGGCCGCGAGATCGTGCGCACGCTCGACCACCTGCGCGACACGATGGGCCTCGACCGTGACGGCGAGGGGCGGTATTTGATCAAGCCCAAGGGCTGAAGCCAACTGAAGCAAGGGCTGGGCGGCTCGGCCGTCTGCAAGAAATGCCCCACATCGATCGCGGGAGACGCGCCATGCAACGGGCCAAGACACGGCTTGCATTTCTGACGACGGCTGTCGCCGTCATGCTCGCCTCCGCGGCGCAGGCGCAGGAGACCACGGTGCGCGTCGGCATGGCCCGCTCGACCTCGAATTCTGCCGAGCTGATGGCAGTGAAGAAGGGCTACTTCAAGGAATACGGGATCAAGCTCGAGACCGACGACATCGAGTCGTCCGCCAACGTGCTCGCGCTGCTCGCGCAGGGCCGCCTCAATATCGTCGCCGGCGGCATCTCGGCCGGCTACTTCAACGCCATCGAGAAGAACCTGCCGATCACCATCCTGAGCGATCGCGTCTCGACGCCGATCAAGCACAACCTGATGATCCGGCCGGACCTCAAGGATCAGGTCAAGGAGATCAAGGACCTCAAGGGCAAGGTGATCGCCTCGAACGCCACCGGCTCGGTGTCGACCTACGAGATCGGCAAGATCCTCGAAAAGGCCGGGCTGACCATCAACGACGTCGAGATCAAGGTGGTGCCGTTCCCGCAGATGTCGGTCGCCTTCGCCAACAAGGCGATCGACGGCGCGATCGTCATCCCGCCGTTCGTGTGGAACTTCGCCGAGCAGAACATCGCGGTGCCGTTCGCCGAGGTCGACGACCTGGTGCAGCCGAGCCCGATGACCATCGCCGTGCTGATGGTCAACACCGACTGGGCAAAGCAGAACCGCGAGGTGGTGAAGAACTATTTCACTGCCTGGCTGCGCGGCGTGCGCGACTATTGCCAGGCGTTCCATGGCGCGCCGATCCGCAGCGAGGTGATCGACGCGCTGGTGAGCAGCAATACCGAGCGGCGGCCGGAGATCCTGGAGAAATATCCGTGGCCGGCGCGCAGCCCGGACGGCAAGATCAATGTCGCCAGCATGCTCGACATCCAGGCTTGGTTCGTGAAGAACAAGCTCGCGACCACGGCCTTCCCGGCCGAGCGGCTGGTCGACCTGTCCTACATCGAGCACGCGCGGCAAAAGCTCGGGCCGTTCGCGGTCGAGAACAAGGACAGCAAGCAGCAAGGCTGCCGGTCGTGAGCAGCTAAGCAGTGAGCGTATCAACCGACACCCCGGCACGCCGCGGCGCCGCGATCGAGATCGCGGGGCTGCGCAAGCAATATGGCGACGGCCCCGAGGCCGTCGTCGCACTCGACAATATCGATCTCACGGTCAAGCCCGGCGAGTTCGTCTGCGTCGTCGGCCCGAGCGGCTGCGGCAAGTCGACCTTGCTGCGCATCCTCGCCGGCCTCGACCACGCGAGCTCGGGCACGCTCAGCGTCGACGCCGCCGGCTGGCCGGTCGCCAACGCCATGGTGTTCCAGGAGAGCGGCCTGTTTCCCTGGATGACGGTCGAGGCCAATGTCGGCTTCGGTCTGATGACGCGCAGGGTGGCTGCAAGCGAGGCGGCCGACCGCGTCGACGCTGCATTGAAGCTGGTCGGCCTCACCAAGTTCCGCCGCCATTTTCCGCACCAGCTGTCCGGCGGCATGCGCCAGCGCGGCGCCATCGCGCGCGCCTTCGTCACCGATCCCGGCATGCTGCTGATGGACGAGCCGTTCGCCGCCCTCGACGCGCAGAACCGCGCCATCCTGCAAGCCGAGCTCACCCGCATCTGGGACGCGACCAAGAAGACGGTGGTCTACATCACCCACTCGATCGAGGAGGCGCTGCTGCTCGGCGACCGCACGGTGGTGATGACGGCGCAGCCCGGCCGCATCAAGCAGGTCATCGACATCCCCTTCCCGCATCCGCGCGACGTGATCACGCTGTCGGCGTCGGCCGAGTTCGGCGCTATGAAGCTCGCGATCTGGCGCATTCTCGAGGAAGAGGTGCAACGCGCGCGGGCGGAGCTCGCGCTGTGAGCAGGATGTCGGACAAGACCGCCGAGCGGCTCCTTTACCTGATCTCGCCGATCGGGCTGCTGGTGGTGTGGCAGATCCTGCTGATGCTCGGCCTCGGCGACCGCCGCTTCATTCCGGCGCCGAGCGACATCGCCGTGCGCTTCGTCCAGCTCACCATGAGCGGCGAGCTGATCACGCACACGCTGGTGACGCTGTGGCGCGTGTTCGCCGGCTTCATCATCGGCTCGGTGCCGGCGATCGCCATCGGCCTGCTCATGGCGATGTTCCATCCGGTGCGCATCTTCTTCGATCCGCTGATCGCGGCCATCATGCCGATCCCGAAGGTCGCGCTGATGCCGCTCCTGCTGCTCGCCTTCGGCTTCGGCGACGGCTCGAAGATCGCCCTGGTCGCCATCGCGGTGTTCTTTCCGGTGATCGTCAACACCTATGCCGGCGCGGCAAACATCGACAAGATCTACTGGGACGTGGCGAAAAACTACGGCGCCAGCACCTGGATCATGTTCACGCGCATCGTGTTCTTCGGCGCGCTGCCGCTGATCTTCGCCGGCCTGCGCATTTCGCTCGCGGTCGCCTTCGTGGTGCTGGTCGCTGCCGAGTTCGTCGCCTCCAAGACCGGCATCGGCTACCTGATCTGGAACTCCTGGGAGCTCCTGCAGGTCGACTACATGTTCGTCGGCATCGTCGTGGTCGGAATCCTCGGCCTGATCACCACGGTCGCGATACAGGAGATCGAGCGCGTGGTCATTCCGTGGAAGCAGTGATCCGGCTCAATGATCGCTGTCACCCCACGCCGGCGGCTTCTCCGCGTCGATCAGCACGAAGGCGACGCGGCACGGTTTGGTGCCGTTGTTGACCCAGGCATGGTTGGTGCCCTGCTGGATCAGCACGTCACCGGCCTTGAGGTGGATCTCGCTGTCGTCGAGCAGCATGTCGATCTCGCCCTCGAGCACCAGCGCGTAGTCGATGCTTTTCGTGCGATGGGTGAACGCGTGCCGCGCGCCGGCGCCGCCGGATGCGCCATGGCTCAGGCCCATCTCCTTGTGCATCGCCGCCTGGCCGAGCGCCACCGCCTCGGCGGTCACCGGCGGAAAATCGACGATGCGCAGGATCGAGCCGTTCTTGGGGGGCGCGACGCCGCTCTCGCGCGCGGCGCGGTCGGCGCTGCTGGAGATGTCGGCCGGGCTTTCATCCGTGGCCCACAGCAAGGTCGAGGTGATGCCGGTCTGGCGCACCTTCACGTTGGGCGCCGGCCCGTCGCTCAACACGATTGCCTTGCCGGCCTTGTCGTGGCCGGTCACCACCCGCCGCGTCGCCCTGGTCATGCGTTTCCTCGCTCGCTTGCTCGATTGAATTCATTGTACGGTGCCGCAGCGGAGGAAGCGCAATGAAATTCGGAATCTTCGACCACATGGATCGCGGGACTGTCCCGCTCGGCGCGCAATACGAGAGCCGGCTCAAGCTCATCGAGGCCTACGACGCCGGCGGCTTCCACGCCTATCATCTCGCCGAGCATCACGCGACGCCGCTCGGCATGGCGCCCTCGCCGAGCGTGTTCCTCGGCGCGGTCGCGCAACGCACCGGCCGCCTGCGCTTCGGCCCGCTGGTCTACACGCTGCCGCTCTACCATCCGCTGCGCGTCTACGAGGAAATCTGCATGCTCGACCACATGAGCGGCGGCCGCCTCGAGCTCGGCGTCGGCCGCGGCGCGGTCCCGCACGAGATCGAGCACTACAGCATCGCCCCATCGGAGGGCCAGGCGCGCTATTTCGAGACCTACGAGATCCTGATGAGGGCGTTCGCCGGCAGAACGCTCAATCATACCGGCACGTTCTACAGCTTTCGCGACGTGCCGCTCGAGATCGCTCCGGTGCAGAAACCGCATCCGCCGCTGTGGTACGGCGTCAGCCAGCCGGAGGCGACCGTGTGGGCCGCGCAGAACCGCCTCAACGTCGTCGTCAACGGACCGACGGCGATGGTGCGCGGCATCGTCGAGCGCTATCGCAGCGAATGGGCGCAAGCGAGTCGTGCCGCTGCGCAAATCCCGTTCATGGCGATGAACCGCCACATTGTCATCGCCGAGAGCGACAAGGAGGCGAAGACCATCGCCGAACGCGCGTACAAAATCTGGCGCGGAAACTTCCTCAGCCTGTGGCAGCGCCACGGCACCACGCCGCCGAACATCTCGGCGCTCTACGGCGACACCTTCGAGGAGTTGCAGGCGCGCGGCCAGGGGTTTGCCGGCTCGGCTGACACGGTGCGCGGCGCGCTCGAACAGCAGGTCCGCGAGACCGGCGTCAACTACCTGATGTGCCGCTTCGCCTTCGGCGACCTGAGCTTCGACGAATCGCATCGCTCGGTCGCGCAGTTCGTGACTCGGGTGATGCCCGCCCTCATCGAATTGCGTCAAGCCGCTGAATAGGCTGCCGTTATCGGATAACCGCCGCTTCCCGCTTCGTGACTTGCCTTGATGTCCCCCGCCGGGAATATTGTGGCATACCAAGCCCTGGGAGCGCCCGGGGCCAGGAGCGGCGGATGAACTGGAGCGAGCTGATCGGATATCTCGCGGTCCCTTGCACGATCGCGACGTTCTCCGTGAAGACCATGATCCCGCTGCGCATCATGGCGCTGACCAGCAATGTGGTGTTCATCGCCTCGGGGCTGCTCGGCGGCCACTACACCACGTTCTTCATGCACCTGCTGCTGTTGCCGCTCAATTCGTTCCGCCTCTACCAGATGATCCAGCTCGTCACGAAGGTGCGGCGCGCCTCGCGCGGCGATCTGTCGATGGACTGGCTCAAGCACTTCATGAAGAAGCGCAAGTACGAGACCGGCGACGTGCTGTTCCTCAAGGGCGACGAGGCGACCGAGCTGTTCTACACGATCAACGGCCGGTTCCGGCTGCGCGAGTCCGGCATCGAGATCCCGTCCGGCCAGGTGGTCGGCGAGCTCGGCCTGTTGGCGCCCGACAATCGCCGCACCCAGACGCTCGAATGCGCGGAAACCGGCGAGGTGCTCACCGTCAGATATCGCGACATCATGCAGCTCTATTTCCAGAACCCGACATTCGGGCTCTACCTGCTGCAGCTCACGACCGGGCGCCTGTTCGAGAACATCGCCCGGCTCGAGGGCGAGCTGGAAAAGGAACGCAAGCGGAACCTGGAATTCGAAAGCGTGCTCGCCGATGTTCGCGGCGCGCAGACGCAGCTGAGCGCGGGGTGAGTGAGAAAGGTACGTCATGGGTTATCTGCTCGACGGCAAATGGGTTGACGCGGACATGCCGGCGGAGATCGGCAAGACCGGCGAGTTCCTGCGCACCACCAGCCAGTTTCGCGATCGCATTACCGCCGACGGCTCGTCCGGCTTCAAGGCGGAGCCCTGCCGCTATCACCTCTACGTCGCCTATGGCTGCCCGTGGGCGCATCGCACGCTGATCTACCGCGCGCTCAAGAAGCTCGATGGCGCGATCAGCGTCTCGGCCGCGATCCCCGGCCTGCGCGAGCACGGCTGGACGTTCGAGAGCCGGCCGGACTGGCCGCACGCGACGCCGGACACCGTCAACGGCTTTCACTATCTCTACGAAGCTTACGTGGCGAGCAATTCGCGCTACACCGGCAAGGTCACGGTTCCGACGCTGTGGGACACCAAGACCAAGCGCGTCGTCAACAACGAGTCGTCCGAGATCATCCGCATGCTCAACAGCGAGTTTCGCGGCATCGCCGGCGACGACACCGACTATTACCCGCCGGCGCTGCGCGCGGAGATCGACCAGATCAACGACTTCGTCTACGCGCACGTGAATAACGGCGTCTATCGCACCGGCTTCGCCACCTCGCAGGAAAGCTACGAGGCCGCCTACGACAAGCTGTTCGCCGGCCTCGACGAGCTCGAGGCGCGGCTCGGCCGCCAGCGCTACCTGGTCGGCAACCGCATCACCGAGGCGGACTGGCGGCTGTTCCCGACGCTGGTGCGGTTCGACGTCGCCTATTTCTCGCTGTTCAAGTGCAACCGCAACCGCATTGCAGACATGCCGAACCTGCTCAACTACATGCGCGAGCTCTATGCGGTGCCGGGCGTCGCGGTGACGGTGAAGCCGCGCGATTTCATCGCCAATTACTACGGGATCAGGAAGCTCAACCCGCTCGGCATCGTGCCAAAAGGCACGCCGGTGGATTATGAGGCGCCGCACGACCGGGCGCGCCTGGCGGCGTAGGCATAGAGTGGGTCCCGGCTCTTCGCTCGCTACCGCTCGCTTCGGCCGGGACAAGAGGCAGTGACTCGTGTCCACAAGGGCGTTTACGCCCGTCTTCGACGGGCTATGCCGGGCGCAGCGAGAGCCGGGACCCAGACTTTCTAATTCATCGGAATATTCGCCCGCTTCACCACGTCGGACCAGCGCTCGACGTCACTCGTCAACTGCGCGGCGAACTGCTCGGGCGTGCTGCCGATCACGTCGAAGCCGAGCGTCTTGATGCGCTCCTTCATGTCCGCGGTGTCGAGGATGGCGAGCACCTCGGCGTTGAGCTTCTTCACGATCGCCGGATCGAGTCCGGCGGGACCGAGCAGGCCCGCCCAGTTCGCGACGGAAAAGCCCTTCAAGCCCTGCTCGTCCATGGTCGGCAGGTCGGGCATCAGCGCGGAGCGCTTGAGCTCCGCCATGGCGATCGGCCGCAGCTTCTCGGCCTTCTCTGTGGTCAGGCCCGGCACGCTCGCGAACAGCGCCTGCACCTGGCCGCCCATCACGTCGATCAGCGCCGGGTTCATGCCCTTGTTCGGCACATGCACCATGTCGGTGCCGGTCATCATCTTGAACAGCTCGGCGGCGAGATGCGACGCGCTGCCGGCGCCGGCCGACGAGAAGCTCAGCGTCTTCGGGTTCGCCTTCGCGTAGGCGATGAACTCCTGGAGGTTCTTCGCCGGCACCGAGGGATTCACCACCAGTGCATAGGGGCTGATCGCCACGTTGACGATCGGCGTGAAATCCTTGGCGACGTCGTAGGGCGGCGTCTTGTTGATGGCGACCGTGAGCGACAGGCTGCTCGGCGTATAGAGCAAGGTCGCGCCGTCGGCCGGCGAGGAGATCACCGCCTTGCTGCCGATGATGCCGGCGGCGCCCGGGCGGTTCTCGACCACGAATTGCTGGCCGAGCTTTTCGCCGAGCTTCTGCGCCAGGAGCCGCGCCATCACGTCGACGCCGCCGCCCGCCGCAACCGGGACGATGATGCGGACCGGCTTGTCGGGGTACTGTGCGCGCGCGGGCGCAGCCAGAGCGAATGACAGCAGCGCGGCACACAGCGCGGCAACGAATTTCGACATTGCAAATTTCCTCCCGGGCCAGCATTTCATTTGGCGCATGTCCTTGTTCGGAAAACCGGCGGCCACTTTTCCGGGACATGCGCCCGGGAGTTCTAACGCAACAGATAGTCGGTCGGAATAGCGGTGGTGAACTTCATCTCCTCCATGGCGATCGCCGAGCTGACGTCAGCGAACTCCACCCGGCTGATCAGCCGCTTGTACACCGCGTCATAGGCGTCGACGTCGGGAACCACGATGCGGAGGAGATAGTCGACCTCGCCGGTCAACCGCCATGCCTCGACGATCTCCGGGATGTCGGCGATCGCCCTGCGGAAACCCTCGAGCCATTGCACCGCGTGGCGCGTGGTGCGCACCGACACGAACAGCGTCATCGGCACGTTGGCCTTGCGGCGGTCGATCAGCGCCACCCGCCGCTTGATGACGCCGTCGTCCTCGAGCTTCTTGATTCGGCGCCAGCACGGCGCCGTGCTCAGCCCGACCTGCTCGGCGATGCTCGCGACCGCGACGGTGGCGTCAGCCTGCAAAATGTCGATGATTTTCCGGTCGATGACGTCCATTGCGCCGCCTCCGAATCGCATGGGATGCATATTTCGCGCTAAATCGATAATGAGCAATAGCATTGCCCAACCACATCAATAAAGGAAATGTATTACCAAGAATATCCGCTATTCTGCATAAAATCGCGAAATACGTGCGCGACCAGACCCTTAGCCTTGCGCCAGACCTGGATCAACGGGCAAGGAAGGACGCGCAAATGCGAACGATCGGTCTGATCGGCGGAATGAGCTGGGAAAGCACGGCGGTGTACTACCGACGCATCAATGAGCAGGTCCGCACCCGCCTCGGCGGCCTGCATTCGGCCGACGTGGTGATGCGCTCGGTCGATTTCGCCGGCATCGTCGGCCTGCAGAAGGCCGACCGCTGGGACGACGCCGCCGCCGTTCTCTCCGCCATCGGCCGCGACCTGCAGAGCGCCGGCGCCGCCTGCCTGCTGATCTGCACCAACACCATGCACAAGCTTGCCGAGAGCGTGCAGCGGGCGGTCGACGTACCCCTCCTGCATATCGTCGACGTCACCGCGGAGGCGCTGCTTGCCGCCGGCGTGCGCCGGCCGCTGCTGCTCGCCACCCGCTACACGATGGAGCAGGATTTTTACCTCGCGCGCCTGCGCGACCAGCACGGCATCGCCGCAATCGTGCCGGCGGAGGCGGACCGCGCCATCGTCCACGACGTGATCTTCGACGAGCTGTGCCAGGGCATCGTCCGCGACTCGTCGCGGCGACAATTCATTGATATCGTCGCGCGTGGACGCGCGGCCGGCGCGGACAGCGTCATCCTCGGCTGCACCGAGATCGGCCTGCTGATCGGCCCGCAGGACATCGATCTGCCGACCTTCGATTCGACGCTGCTGCATGCCGACGCCGCGGTCGCCTTCGCGCTCGACCGCAATACGGCGGTGCGCGCAGCCTGACCAACGAGCCCGCTCGCATGACCGTCACCCGCGTTCCCACGCTCGTCCACTGGGGAGCCTTCACGGCCCTGGTCGAAGGGGGCCGCGTGGTCGGCTGCGAGCCGTTCGCCCGGGATCCGGCGCCGTCCGCCATGCTCGAGGCGATCCCGGCCATGGTGCATTCGCCGCTGCGCGTCGCGCGGCCGGCGGTGCGCAAGGGCTTTCGCGACGGGCGCCCGCGCACCGGCACCGATGAGTTCGAGGAAGTCTCATGGGACGCGGCGCTCGACCTCGTTGCCGGCGAGGTCAGGCGCGTGCGCGAAACATTCGGCGCCCAGGCGATCTTCGGCGGGTCATACGGCTGGTCGTCGGCCGGTCGCGTGCATCACGCACGCACCCTGGTGCGGCGGTTTCTCGCGCTCGGCGGCGGCTTCGTCGACCAGGCCGGCAACTACAGCTGGGGCGCGGCGCAGTTTTTGCTGCCGCACGTGATCGGCACGTTCCAGCCGGTCAACGGGCGCGTCACCGACTGGGCCTCGATCGTCAAGCACACGCGGCTGATGATCGCGTTCGGCGGCCTCGCGCTCAAGAACGGCGAGGTCACGTCGGGCGGCACCGGCGCGCATGTGATGGCCGATTGGCTCAAGCGCGCCAAGGCTGCCGGCTGCGCGTTCGTGGTGGTCAGCCCGACCCGCTCCGACGTGCCGGATTTTCTCGGCGCCGAGTGGATCCCGATCCGGCCGAACACCGACGCCGCGCTGATGCTCGGCATGGCGCACACGCTCATCGCCGAGCAGTGCCATGACCGCGACTTTCTCGCGCGCTGCTGCACCGGCTTTGCGACGTTCGAGAACTATCTGACCGGCGGCGCCGACGGCGTGGCGAAGACGGCCGAATGGGCCGCGGCGATCTGCGGCGTCCCCGCGGACACGATCCGCGACCTCGCTCGCCGCGCCGCCGAGGTGCGCAGCATGATCACCTGCGCCTGGTCGTTGCAGCGCGCGCATCGCGGCGAGCAGCCCTACTGGGCGTCGATCGCGCTCGCGGCCATGCTCGGCCAGATCGGGCTTCCCGGCGGCGGCTTCGCCTTCGGCCACGGCTCGATGAACGGGGTCGGCGTGCCGCGCGTCGACCTGCCCGGACCGGACCTCGCGGTCCCGGCCAATCCGGCGAAAACGTCCATTCCGGTCGCACGCATCGCCGACATGCTGCTCCATCCGGGCGAGCCGTACGACTTCAACGGCCGCCGCAGCGTCTACCCCGATATCAAGCTGATCTACTGGGCCGGCGGCAATCCGTTCCACCATCACCAGGACCTCAACCGCCTGCGCCAGGGCTGGCAGAAGCCCGACACGGTGATCGTCCACGAGAGCTGGTGGACGCCGACCGCGCGCCACGCCGACATCGTGTTGCCGGCGACCACGCCGCTCGAGCGGAACGACGTCGGCGGCTCGTCGCGCGACCCGCACCTGTTTGCCATGCACCGGGCGATCGATCCGGTCGGCGACGCGAAGAACGATTTCGACATCTTCCGCGCCTTGGCGGCACGGCTCGGCTACGAGCAGACCTTCACCGAGGGTCGCGACGAGATGGCGTGGTGCCAGTTCGTCTACGAGCGCATGCGCAAGGCCGCAGCGGAGCGCGACGTGGAGCTGCCCGGCTTCCAGCAGTTCTGGGCCGAGGGCTTCGTCGAGCTACCATTACCGGCGCGCGACTTCGTGCTGTTCGAAGAATTCCGGCAGGACCCGGAGCGCCATCCGCTGAAGACGCCGTCCGGCCGGATCGAGATCGCATCGGAGACGATCGCAAGCTTCGGCTATGACGACTGCCCGATGCATCCGGCCTGGATCGCGCCGGTCGAATGGCTCGGCAGCCCGCAGGCGGTGCGCTTTCCCATCCACCTCGTCACCAATCAGCCGCGCCATCGCCTGCACAGCCAGATGGATCCAGGCCCGGTCGCACGGGCGGCCAAGGTGGCCGGCCGCGAGGCCATCCATCTCAATCCGGCCGACGCCGAACGCCGCGGCATCAGGGACGGCGACGTGGTGCGCGTGTTCAACGCGCGCGGTGCCTGCCTCGCCGGCGCGGTGCTCGACGACGGTGTGGTGCCGCAGGTCGCGGTGATGGCCACGGGGGCTTGGTTCGATCCGGCCGAGGCGGCTGGCGATCCGGAGCGCCACGGCAATCCGAACGTGCTCACCCTCGATGTCGGGACGTCGCGGTTGACGCAAGGTCCGAGCGCGCTCAGCGCGCTGGTCGAGATCGAGCGCTGGACCGGCGCCGCAACGCCGGTGCGCGTCCACGACACGCCGCGACTTGCGACTGCGTGATAGGATCATTCAAATCATTCAGATGATGGAGACCGAGATGTCCAACAAGAAGCTGGCAGGTTCGTTCGTGGCGCTGATCACGCCGTTCAACAAGGACGGCTCGGTCGACTTCGCAGCCTTCCGCACGTTGCTCGATTTCCACCAGCGCCACGGCACCAGCGCGGTGCTGATCATGGGCTCGACCGGCGAGACCTCGATGCTGTCGCCGGAGGAGAAGAAGCAGATCATCGTCGAGACCGCCAAGATGAAGACGGCGAAGATGCCGATCTTCTTCGGCTGCACCGGCAACAACACCGACGCCACCATCGCCAACGTGAAGTTCGCCAAGGACAACGGCGCCGACGGGGCCATCCTCGCCGCACCCGCCTATATCTGCGCGCCGGAAGCGGACATCGAGCGCTTCTTCCTCGACGTCGCCGACGCCACCGACCTGCCGCTCGGCATCTACAACAATCCGCCGCGCGTGAAGAGCGACCTGCACTGGGATCATCTCATCCGCATCTTCAAGCATCCGAACTACGTGGTGCACAAGGAATCGACCGCGCGCGTCGGGCAGGTCGCGCAGGTTCTGGCGGCCAACGTCAACGTCTCGGTGATGTGCTGCGACAGCCCCAATCTCGGCTTGGTCGTGCCGACCATGAGCCTCGGCGGCCACGGCACCGCCAACATGACCGGCAACATCGCGCCGGCGGAGCTTGCGACCATCTCCAAGCCGTGGACGAGCTACGCCGAGGCCGAGGGCTTCAAGAAGGCCTATCTCGGGCTCCTCCCGCTCCTTCACTTCACTTATTCAGCGATAAATCCAGTCGCCGTGAAGTCGCTCATGAAGGCGCTCGGCATGCCGGCCGGCGACCTGCGCAAGCCGCTCACCGGCCTCGACCGCGAGGCGCTCGCCAAGGGCGTGCGCATCGTCCAGCAGCTCGGCCTCGACAAGACCTACGGCTTCAAGGTCGCGCCGCTGTCCGCGGTCGCCGCCTGATCGCGCTCACCGCACGATGGATCTCGGCATCAAAGGACGGACGGCGCTTCTCTCCGGTGCCAGCCGCGGGCTCGGTCATGCCTGTGCACTGGCGCTGGCCCAGGAAGGCGTCAATGTGACGATCGTCGCCCGCACCCGTGATGCGGTGCAGGTTGCCGCTGCCGAGATCCACACGGCGACCGGCGTCACCGCCACGCCCGTCGTGGGCGACATCTCGACCCCGGCCGGCCGCACCGCCGCGCTCGAGGCCTGCCCTGCTCCCGACATCCTGATCAACAACGCGGACGGTCGCCCGCCGGGCGACTTCCGCACCTGGACGCGCGAGGATTGGATCTCCGCGCTCGACACCATGATGCTCGGCCACATCGAGATGATGCGGCTCACCGTCGACGGCATGATGGCGCGCGGCTTCGGCCGCATCATCAACATCGTCTCGCGCAGCGTGAAGATCCCACAGATCGAGCTCGGCCTGTCGAACGGCGCGCGCTCCGGCCTGGTCGGCTTCGCCGCCGGGCTCGCGCGCCAGACCGTAGCGAAGAACGTGACGATCAATAATCTCCTGCCCGGCATCTTCGATACCGGCGCGCAGCGGCGCCACATCGAAGGCATGCTCGAGCCGGGCGGAAAATCATTCGACGAGATCTGGCGCGAGCGCGCGAAAGAGAATCCCGCGGGCCGCTACGGCCGGCCGGCGGAGCTCGGCGCGACCTGCGCGTTTCTGTGCTCAATGCATGCCGGGTTCATCACAGGGCAAAACCTGTTGATCGACGGAGGAAGCTACCCAGGTACTTTTTGATGGAGCATGATCTTTTCCGACCTGCCTTCGCCCGCCGAAGCATCTGGCCACACGGTTGGGCCTTGCCAGGGCTGCGCGCAGGCGGGAAACCGGGGACCACTTTTCGGGATCATGCTCGTAACCTCGATAAGGAGTCCCTCCTCCCATGAAACGTATCTTCAATTTGGCGATCGCGGGCGCGCTCTGCGCGTTCATCACGACGCCGGCGACAGCGCAGACCTATCCGAGCCGCACCGTGAGCGTCGTGGTGCCCTATCCGGCCGGCGGCTCGGTCGACGGCGTCGCGCGGCTGATCGTGCAGAAGCTCAACGAGTCGCTCGGGCAATATTTCATCGTCGAGAACCGCGCCGGCGGCGCCGGCGGTGCGGTCGGCGCCAACTACGTGGCGAAGGCTCCGCCGGACGGACAGACTCTCCTCCTCACCGCATCGATCCATGTCATCACGCCGTTCCTCAACAAGAACATCCCCTACGACGTGGTGAAGGATTTCACGCCGATCACGCTGATCGCGACCGGACCGCTGCTGGTCTCGACGACGCCGTCGGTGCCGGCCAGCAACCTGAAGGAATTTTTCGCGATCGTCCGCAAAGACCCGGGCAAGTTCACCTTCGCGACCTCGAGCTTTGGCTCGGCCGGCCATCTCGCGATCGAGCTGCTCAAGCGGGACGCCGGGCTCGACACGCTCGTCATCGCCTACAAGGGCGCGGGACCGGCGCTCACCGACCTGATGAGCGGACAGATCCAGCTGATGGCCGACCCGATGCTCTCGTCGCTGCCGCTCGCCCAGGGCGGCAAGATCAAGGCGCTGGCGATCACCAGCGCCAAGCGCCTCGCCAGCGCGCCGGAGATCCCGACCGTCGCAGAATCGGGCATGACCGGCTTCGAGTTCGTCTCCTGGTATGGCCTGTGGGCGCCAAAGGGCCTGCCGAACGACCTAGTCGAGAAGCTGCAGAGCGAAGTCGCCAAGATCGTCGCGCAGCCGGAGGTAAAGCAGCGCCTCGACACGCTCGGCTTCGAGCCGGTCGGCTCGACAACGGAATACTTCACCAAGTTCATCGCCGACGAGATGGCGAAGAGCGCGAAGATCATCGAAGACGCCAAGATCAAGACCGAGTGACGAACATCGCATCACGGTCATGAAAGTCCTCGTATTGGGCGCAGGCGTGATCGGCACGACCTGCGCCTATTATCTCGCCAAGGCCGGCCACGAGGTGACGGTGGTCGACCGCCAGCCGGGCGCGGGGCTCGAAACGAGTTTCGCCAACGCGGGTGGTGTGTGCCCAAGCTTCGCCGGACCATGGGCAGCGCCGGGCATGCCGCTCAAAGTCATGCGCTGGCTGTTCGCCCGTCATGCGCCGCTGATGCTGCGGCCACGCCTCGACCTGCACCAATGGCGCTGGCTGGCCGCGTTTCTGCGCAACTGCACGGCTGAACGCTTTGCGCACAACAAGGCGCGCATGCAGCGAATCGCGCATTACAGCAAGGCCTGCCTGGTGGCACTGCGCGAGGAGACCGGCATCGCCTACGATCACGGCACCGGTGGCGTGCTGCAGATCTTCCAGACCGACGAGGAGCTCGATGGCGGCGGACGCGCCGCCAAGGTGCTCACGTCATTCAACGTGCCGCATCGGCTCATCGACGCGAACGAAGCGCGGCGGATCGAGCCTGCCCTCTCCGACGCGGTCCCGCTCGCGGGCGCGTTGCATCTGCCTGCCGACGAAACGGGTGACTGCAACCTGTTCACACGGATGCTGGCAGAACTGTCGCGCCGGCACGGCGTCAGGTTTCATTTCGAGACCGTGGTCGAACGGCTGATCGTCAACGGCGGAAAACTCGACGGCGTCGCGACGAGCCGCGGCATCATGCAAGCCGACGTCACGGTGGTTGCGCTCGCGAGCGAAGCGCCGTTCCTGCTGCGCCCGCTCGGCATCGACCTGCCGATCTATCCGGTCAAAGGCTACGCCGTGACGCTGGCGGTCGATCATGACGAGCAGGCGCCCCGCTCCTGCGTCATGGACGAGCACAGCAAGGTCATGATCGCCCGGCTTGGCAACCGCATCCGCGCCGCCGGCGTCGCCGAGGTCGGCGGATACGACCGCAGCGTCGTGCGGCGGCAATGCGAAGCCGTCGAGCGGGTCACGCGAGAGCTGTTCCCCTCGGCGGCTGCCAATGGCCGCGCCGAATACTGGGCCTGTCTGCGGCCGATGACGCCGGACGGACCGCCTTATCTCGGGCGGACGCCGATCGACGGTCTCATTCTCAATCTCGGCCAGGGCTCGAATGGCTGGACCCAGGCCTGCGGCTGCGGCCGCATCGTCGCCGACATCGTGTCCGGGAGGAAGCCGGAGATCGATCTCGACGGGCTTGGCTTCGATCGTCTCTAGGCTGGGGCGTCGGCCTTGAACAAGGGCAACGCCAGGACGGCCCGCGTGCCGCCGCCCGGAGCCGCATCAAGCATCAGCGTGCCGCCATGCGCCTCGGCCGCGTTGCGCGCAATGGCGAGCCCGAGTCCGGCGCCGCCGGTGCGGCGATTGCGTGACTCCTCGAGACGGACGAACGGCTCGAACACCATCTCGCGCTGCGCGGGACTGATGCCCGGCCCCTTGTCGTCGATCGTGACGCTGAGGCTGCCGCCCCGCACGACGGCGCTGATCGCCGCCTCGCCGCCATAGGCGAGCGCGTTGTCGGTCAGGTTGGCGATCAGTCGCCGCAGCACCACCGCATCGCCGAGCACACGCGCGGCGCGCGCCTCCGGCGACATGCTGAGCGACACCTCGGCGCCCACGAGACGGCGATCCTCCGCTTCGCGTTCGAGGATCGGCGCGAAATCGATCAGCTCCTCGGTGCGCACAGGCGTGCCCGCTTCGATGGCGAGAAGCGAATCGTCGAGCAGCCGGCGCATGTCGTCGAGGTCGTGCACGGCCTTGGCACGTTCCTCGCGGTCGGCAATCATCTCGGCGCGCAGCCGCAGGCGCGTGGCGTAGGTCCGCAGGTCGTGCGAGATGCCGCCGACCAGCGCCATGCGCGCCTTGAGCAGGTCGGCGATGCGCTGCGACAGGCGATTGAACGCCGCGATCAGGGCGCGGATCTCGGGCGCGCTGCGCGGCACGTCCGGAATGGCAGTTGCGCGGCCCGGCAGGTTCAGGCGATCGACGGCGTCGGCAAGCTCACGCAGCGGCCGCGCTTCGCGGCGGACCATGAGAACCGTCACCACAGCCACCGCAAAGCCCAGAATTCCGGCGAGGAAGCCGGGCGGAAAGCCGAGCACGCTGAAACTGAGTGGACCGCCGGTCGCGACCGTCAGCGTCTGCCCGGTCTTCAACCCGATCTCGATCTCGACCGCGCCGGGCGAGACCCACGCCAGCGCCTTCATCGGACCAGCGAAAAATTCCGACGACGGCTCGACGCGCACCCGCACCTCGCGACCACCCAGGGAGGCGAGATATCGCCGCACGATCAGCTCGACGACCGGCGCCTCGTACCAGGCCGGCTCGCGCGCCGAGGGCCTGGTCTCGGACACGAAGACGCGCAGATCCGTGCCGCTGGTGGCGCGCAGCACCAGCGGCCATTGCTCCTTCGGCGTGCGCTCGAGCAGCTCGACCAGGGCCGCCGCCTGATCCGGCAGCGGCATGCGCAGGCCGGTGTCGGTATCGCGGCTGCGTTGCATGAAGAACGCCGCGACGGCAAGCAGCTGCAGAGCCACGAGACTCGTCACGAAGATCAGGAACAGGCGCGCGGTGAAGCCCAGGCGGATCATGACGGCAGCTGCTTCACGGCCGGCACCAGCAGATAGCCGTTGTTGCGGACCGTGGTGATGAGATTGAGTCCGGGCGCGACCGCCTCGACCTTCTTCCGCAGCCGCGAGATCGTCATGTCGATGGTGCGGTCGAACGGATCGGCCGCGCGGCCGCGCGTCCAGTCGAGCAGCTGATCGCGGCTGAGCACGCGCCGCGGGCGCAGCACGAAACAGGCCAGCAGCTCGAACTCGGCGCTGGTCAATACAATCGGCTCGCCCTGCTCGGTCGCGAGCTGGCGCGCATCGAGATCGATGACGAGCCCGTCGAAGGCGTAACGCCGGTTGGGCTCGGCATCGACGCTGCCGCGCGCGCGCCGCAGCAGCGCCCGCACCCGCGCCAGCAGCTCGCGCGGATCGAACGGCTTGGTCACGTAGTCGTCGGCGCCCATCTCGAGCCCGACCACGCGGTCGACCGGATCGGACTTGGCGGTGAGCATGAGGATCGGCAGGGCGCCGCCGCGGCTGCGCAGCCGGCGGCAGATCGCGAGCCCGTCCTGGCCCGGCAGCATCAGGTCGAGGATGACCAGATCAGGCCGCTTGCGGGCGAGGATCTGATCGAGGCCTGTGGCCGTATCCGCCACGTCGACCGAGAACCCCTCCCGCACGAGCAGATCGCGCACCAGTCGGCTGATCTCCTCATCGTCCTCGACGAGGACGATGAGGGCGTCCGAAACGGCCGTCATATCGGAACCATAGTGAGCGATGCCGTGCCAAGGCAAGGCGCCGGGCCCGCTGTTACAAACCGTTACAAAGCCGAGAACAAACGCCAACAAATGTTTCTCCGCCGACAACGGCCCGCGACGCGTGGTGGCTAGCGTCGCTGCGTCACGTAATCGTCAGAGGAGACGGATGGATGCGAAAGAGCTTGGCGATCGCGGCGTGTGCCGCGCTTTTGAGCATGGCGCTTGCGGCCGAGGCGGAAGCGCGCGGCCGCGGGTGGGCCTCAAGCGGCAGCTTCACCGGCCCGCGCGGCGGAACGACCACGTGGGCGCGCTCGGGGCAATGCTCCGGCGGGGCCTGCACCGCGAGCGGCTCGGCCACCGGTCCGTATGGCGGAACGCGCACCTGGCAGGGCTCGCGCACCTGCGCCGGCGGAACATGCACGTCGCAGGGCACTGCCACCGGGCCCGGCGGCCGCACCTGGACCACGACCGGCACGGCAACCTACGGCAACGGCAGCGTGCAGCGGCAGGGCACCGTCACCGGCCCCTATGGCGGCAAGACGACCTATCAGGGCACGGGCAGCTGCGCCAACGGCACCTGCTCGTCGCACGCGACCGTCACCGGGCCGAACGGCGGCACCTACACGCGCGACGCCAGTGTGACACGCAACGGCAACAGCTGGGATCGCAACGTCACGGTGACCGGCCCCAATGGCGGCACCTATACGCGCGACGGCGGAGGCACCTGCGCCGGCGGCGCCTGCACCTATGGCGGCACGGTCACCGGCCCGCGCGGCAATACCGGGACCTATAGCGGCACCGCGACCTACGTGAGGCCGTAGGCAAACCCACCGGTACGGCCTCACCGAAGGGCCGCGGGCCTGATGAACCAGTCCCCCTCTCTGTTTCATCCGCCCGCGGCCCGTGCTGTCCGCTCATGTTTATGCTGACTCTTGATTGCGCATGTCCCGTTCGGGAAACGGGTGTCCACTTTTCCAGGACGTGCGCCAGCGGGTACTCTGAATGCACGGAATGCTCGGAGGCCCGCCGTCTTGAGGCTCTACGTCTTGCAGCGCTTCGTACTTGCGATGCTGTGCGCGGGCGTGCTCGCCGCCGCGCTGCCGCGCAGCGGAGCCGGCCAGACCATCATGCCCGACCGGACGCGCGAGGTTCGCGCCGCATGCGCTCCCGACTATTTCCGGCTGTGCCGCGACGTCATGCCCGGCGGCGGGCGCATTCTCGCGTGCATGAATCAGAACGCCGACAAGCTCAGCCCGCGATGCTTCCAGGCCTTGACCGCATGGGGGCTCGCCGCCGCCAATGCGTTCCGGGCGTGCCTGCCCGATGCCGAACGATTCTGCGCCCATGTGCCGCCCGGCATGGGACGCGGCCTCGCCTGCCTGATGCAAAATGCCGACAAGCTCAGTCCCGCGTGCCGCGATGCGCTCGCGGGCCAGGATTTCTTCAACGGCACGCCGGACCCGCGCCGCGGTTTACGCTAGGCGTAGGGCGCAATAGGCATAAGCGGCGTCTTACGCCCGTCTTCCAAAAGGGCGTTTGCCCGTCTTCGACGGGCTATGGGGCTATGGCGCATTGCGTCGGGGCACTTCGGGGGCGGAATACCTTCGCTATTCCGCCCTACAGTTTGACGCCTGGCGTCACCGCTCCCGGAACGCCTTGACGATCTGGTCGTGCAGCGGCTTGACCAGGTACGACATCACGGTGCGGCTGTCGGTCTGGACGAACGCCTCGACCGGCATGCCCGGCACCAGCTTGAGGCCGCCGAGCCGTGCGATCTCCTCCGCCGGCATGGTGATGCGCACCACGTAGAACGCGGCGCCAGTCTTCTGGTCCTGCGTGAGGTCGGCGCCGATGCGCGTGATCGTGCCGTTGATCTCCGGCGTGGTGCGCTGGTTGAATGCGGCGAAGCGCAAGGTCGCCGGCTGGCCGAGCCGCAGCTGGTCGATGTTCTGCGGCGGCACCTTCGCCTCGACGGTCAGGTCGTCCGCCTCCGGCACGATCAGCATGATCGGCTCGCTCGCAGTGATCACCCCGCCGACCGTGTGCACCGAGAGCTGGTGCACCATGCCGTCCTGCGGCGCGCGGATGTCGATGCGCTTGAGCTGGTCCTCGGCCGCGACCTTGCGCTCGACCAGTTCCGCGGTCTTGCCCTGGATCTCGCGCAGCTCCTTCGCCACCTCGCTGCGCAGGTCCTGATCGATCTGGATGATCTGCAGCTGCGTCTCGGTCATCTTGCCCTTGGCCTGCGCCATCGACGCGATCAGCTGGCCGCGCTCGCCGCCGAGCCGCAGGGCGTCGCGCTCGAGCGTGGTCACCCGGGAGATCGAGACCAGGTTCTTCGCCCACAGGTCGCGCACGCCCTCGAGCTCCTTCTGGATCAGCTCGATCTCGCCTTTCTTCGACTCGACCTGGGCCGAGAGCCCCTGCACCTCCTCGGTGAGCTGGGCGATGCGCTCGCGCAGCTGAGACTTCTGCCCCTGCCGTGCCGTCCGGCGGAGCTCGAACAGCTTGACCTCATTGGCAGTGATGCGGTCGACATCGGGATTGGCAGCCGAGACTTTCAGGTCGTTGGGAAAATGGATTGCGTTCGCATCGTCGCGCTCGGCCTCGAGCCGCGCCTGGCGGGCGGCGGCCTCGTCGAGTCCCTTGATGACGATCGCCAGGTTGGCGCGCGTCATGGTCTCGTCGAGCCGCACCACCACGTCGCCGCTCTTGACCCGGACGCCCTCGCGTACGTTGAGCTCGCCGACCACACCGCCGGTCGGGTGCTGCACCTTCTTGACGTTGCTGTCGACCACCAGGTTGCCCGACGCCACCACGGCGCCGGACAGCTCGGTGGTCACCGCCCAGCCGCCGAGGCCGAGGACCAGCAATGCAACGGCGGCGACGCCGGCGATGGCATGGCGACGGAGAGACGGACGGGCCTTCCCGCCTTCGCGCGCTGTCTTGCTCACGGCGCCGCCCCCTGCCCCTCGCCGACCACCTTGAGCGGCGGCGCGGGCGCCGGCTGGGCGGGCCGCAGCACCTTGCGCAGCACCTCGTCCTTCGGCCCGAGCGCCTGCACCTTGCCGTTTGCCATGGCGAGCACGAGGTCGACCGCCGCCAGCGCGGAGGGCCGATGCGCGATCACCACCGCGATGCCGCCGCGCTCGCGCACGCCGATGATCGCCTCCGTCAGCGCCTGGTCGCCCTCGGCGTCCAAATTGGAGTTCGGCTCGTCGAGCACCACCAGGAACGGATCTCCGTACAGCGCGCGCGCGAGCGCGACGCGCTGGCGCTGCCCGGCCGACAGCGCCGCGCCCGCTTCGCCGATTCGCGTCTCGTAGCCGTCGGGCAGCCGCAGCACCAGTTCATGGATGCCGGCCGCCTGCGCCGCCGCGACCACCTTGTCCGGATCGGGGTCGTCCTGGAAGCGGGCGATGTTCTCCGCGACCGTGCCGTCCAACAGCTCGACGTCCTGCGGCAGGTAGCCGATCTGGCGGCCGAGATGCTCCGGCGACCATTGCTCGAGCGCGGCGCCGTCGAGCCGGACCTTGCCGCGCGCCGGCTGCCACACGCCGACCAGCGCGCGGGCGAGCGACGACTTGCCCGACGCGCTCGGGCCGATCACGCCGAGCACCTGGCCCTTGTCGAGCTGGAACGCCACGTCCTGCACCACCAGCTTCTGCACGCCGGGCGGCCCCACGCTGACCGCCTCGACCGAGAGCTGCCGGCAGGCATCGGCCAGCGTCAGCGGCTCGTCCTTGGCGGCCATCTTGGCGAGCAGATCGGAGAGTCGCTGCCAGCCCTGCCGCGCGCCGAGGAAGCTCTTCCAGTGGGCGATGGCGAGCTCGACCGGCGCCAGCGCCCGCGAGGTGAGGATCGAGCTCGCGATGATGATGCCGCCAGACGCCTCCTGGTTGATCACCAGGTACGCGCCGACCGCGAGCACGCCCGATTGCAGCACCATACGCAGCACCCGCGAGGTGGCGCCGAGCCCGCCGCCGACGTCGGAGGCCCGCTGCTGGGCGTCGAGATATTGCTCGTTGGCTTTGGCCCAGCGCGCCGCGAGCGGCCGCGTCATGCCCATCGCCGCGAGCACCTCCGCATTGCGGCGGCTCGCCTCGGCGAGCGTGGTACGGGTCGCGCCGAACCGCGCCGCGGCCTTCGTCGGCGCCTTGGTCTTCGCCTCGGTCAGCAGGGTGAGCGAGACCAGCACGATGGCGCCGATCAGCGCGGTCATGCCGATCCAGAAATGGAAGATGAAACAGAGGCCGAGATAGAGCGGCATCCACGGCAGGTCGAGCAGCGCAGTCGGCCCGACGCTGGAGAGAAAGCCGCGCACCTGGTCGAGGTCGCGCAGCGGCTGCAGCCCGTCGCCGCCGGTACGCGTCCTGAGCGGCAGCGCCGCAATCGCTGCATAGACGCGCGTGCTCAAATCCTCGTCGAGCGAGCGGCCGACCCGCACCAGCATGCGGCCGCGGATCATGTCGAGCACGCCCTGGATCGAGTAGAGGATCAGCACCATCACCGAGAGGCCGAGCAAGGTCGGCACGCTGCGGCTCGGTATGACGCGGTCGTAGACCTGCAGCATGAACAGCGAGCCGGTCAGCAGCAGCACGTTGAGCACGCCGCTGAACAGGCCGATCATCACAAAGGCATGCCGGCACGCCGATAGCGCCGCCGCAATCAGGGACTGCGGCGGCGCCGAGTTTGGCTCGTTCTTCAGCAACTTGATCCTGGTCCCCAGACCACTCCTCAGAAGAACCTGAAGTCGTCGGCGTGCAGGCTGCCGATCGACGTGTTGTGCAGGGTGATCGTGTCAGTCGCGCTCACGGTGATCACCGTGTCGCCGCCCACCTGGTGGCTGGCGGTCATCACCGCAGCGAAGTTCTGGAACAAGCCATCGTGGAACTCGATGACGTCGTTGTGCTGGAAGTCAGCCACCTCATCCTGGCCGAAACCCTGCCGGAACACCAGGGTGTCGCGGCCGCCGTTGCCGGTGAGCAGGTCGTTGCCCGAGCCGCCCTCCAGGATGTCGTTGCCGGTGTCGCCGAACAGCTGGTCGTTGCCCTTGCCGCCGCGCAGCGTGTCGTTGCCGCCGCCGCCGAACAGGAGGTCGTTGCCCAGCCCGCCGTCCAGAACGTCGTTGCCGTCCTCGCCGAACAGGATGTCGTTGCCGCGACCGCCCGACACCGTGTCGTTGCCGCGACCGCCCAACACCGTGTCATTGCCGTCTCCGGCAAAGATCTGGTCGTTGCCGTTCTTGCCGTCGAGGATATCGTCGCCGGTGCCGCCGTTGATCAGATCGTTGCCGTTGTGACCGATGACGGTGCGGCCGGGCTCGCTCTGGTTGGTGAGCGTCACGGCGACTGACTGGGTGGTCACGGCGCCGGAGGCGTCGCGCGCCGACACGATCACGTCGTAGACGTTGTTGCCGCCCGCGTCTTCCGGTGACTCGAAGTCCATCGGATTGACGAAGCTGAGCTTGCCGGTCTGCGCGTTGATCGCGAAGAACGACTGGTCGGCGCCGCCGGCGAGCCCGTAGGTCACGGTGCCGAGCTCCGGATCGGTCGCCATGATGGTGCCGATCAGGGTCTGGTTCTCCTGGATCGAGAACGCCGCGGGCGACGTGATCACCGGCGGATCGTTGATCGGCGTGACGCTCGCATTGACGGTCGCCGCCGGCGAGGCTGCGCCGGCCGCATCGGTCAAGGTCACGGTGAAGCTCGCCGCCGTGGTCTCGCTGCCGTCATGCTTGAAGCTGACATGACCGGACTCGAGATCGGCCTGCGTGAAGCTCGACGCCGCGGCGCCGTTGAGCAGGATCTGGCCGTGCGAGGTGCCGGTTACCGTGTAGGTGAGCGCGGCGCCCGCGTCGTCCGGATCCGCCTCGTTGAGGTCCGCGGTGGTGAGCACCACGGCCTGGCCTTCGTTCACCGCGATCGCGAGGTCGCCGGCGATCACGGGCGGATCGTTGACCGGCGTGACCGTGGCAGCGACCGTCGCGGCCGCCGAGGTCTTGCCGGCGGCGTCGGTCAGCGTGACGCTGAAGCCCGCGGCCCCGGTCTCCGACCCGTCGTGCCGGAAGCTGACGTGCCCGGCGGCGAGATCGACCTGGGTGAAATCGGTGGCGACGAGACCGTTGACCAGCACGCTGCCGTGGTTGGTCGTGGTGACGTGGTAGCCAAGCTGCGCCCCCGAGTTGTCCGGGTCGTTCTCGGTCAGGTCGGCGACCGTGATGACGACCGACTGGCCCTCGGTCACGGTGATGGCGAGATCGCCGGCGATGACCGGCGCGGCATCGTCGAACACCGCGTCACCGCGGACATTGAGGTTCTCGATCCGCAGATCTTCCGAGGCCGGCGTGTCGGCCTGGTGGTAGGCGGTCGCCTCCGTGCCGTGCTCGGCGGTGAGGAAGTCCTCGAACGCCTTCTGCTCGCCCATCGCATTGGCGGGCACGTTGGCCGGCGCGGTGAGGTCGAGCGCCTCGTCGATCGGGCCGGACAGGCTTCCGTCGCTGAGCACGTAGCGGAAGTTCTCGCCGTTCGCCTTGGTCGGGTAGCCGTCGCCGCCGTTGGCCGTGAAGTTCAGCGTCACGATGCTGATATGCGCCGGCGCAGTCGGCAGCAGCACGCCGTTCTCGACCACCTTGGCGACCAGCTCGCCGTCGTCGTTGTACAGCGCGACGTTCTGCACCCGCGACCCGACCGGCAGGTCCGGATCGTAGGAGAAGCGCAGCCCGCCGACCTGCGGGAAGCCGCCGTTGCCGGGCGCGAGACCGGCCCCGAAGTTGAGGATGTTGAGCAGGCCCTGCGGCGTGGTGTCGAACACCATCAGCTTGTTGTCGAACCGCAACGCGTTCTCGACGTCGAGCTGCGAGATCGCGCCTTCCGGCTTGCCGGCATCCGGATTGGCGATCGGCGGGATCTTGTCGCCGGTCGGCGGATCGATCGAGCCGATCGAGGCACGGATGCCGCCGCCGTTCTTGAGCGACACGATGAACGCACTGTCGCCGAGCGCATCCCGCACCGCCGCCGTGTTGGCGTCGGCGCTGAGGTCGCCGAGGTTGGTCTCCTGCGCGCGGCTGAACACCCGGTCGCCTTCGAGATAGACGTCGGTGAAGCCGAACTGGACGCCGTCCTTCGCCGCAATCACCGCATCGACCGCCTGGGTGATGGCGCTGACCTTGGCGCCGATCGAGCCGGCCGCGAAGGCCTGGCCGATGTCGGCGCCGTAGGCCTGCTGCAGCGTCTGCTGTGTCGAGGCATAGGCGCCGTTGATCGCCGAGTTGAGGCTGTCGAGGACGATGTGTCCGTCCTGGTCGAAGTCGACCACGAGGCGACCGAGATAGGTCGACTCACTGTCGGTGCCGACAATGAGCGTCGGACTGCCGTCCGCGTCATGCGTCACCACCGGATAGGTCTCGGCGAAGTTGGTGTCGTGGCCGGGGAACGCGGCCGCGACGTCGTTGGCGTCGCCCATGCGGGTGTGCGAGCCGGCCGACAGGATGATGTCGACTCCGTGCAGCAACGGCGCCAGCGCCTTCTCGTTGTTGAGGTCCTGCAGATGCGACATCACCACGACCTTGTTGACGCCCTGCGCGATCAGGGCATCGATCACCGGCTGCAGCTCCGCCGCCAGCAGCGCCATGTCGTCGTGCTCGGTGGTGTTGTCGCCCGGCTGGCCGTTCTTCGGGAAGCCGTTCACCTCGGTGCCGGTCGGCGAGGAGATGCGCTCCAGCACCTGGGTGGTGGCGCCGACCAGACCGATCTTTTCACCGCCCTCCGTGACGATCGCGGAGGGTGCGATCTTGCCCTTGATGGTGGAGGCTTCGTGGCCGGCGAAGTTGTTGGTCGCGGTGCCGCCGATCGAGGCATCGGCGAGGCCCCGCAGGGCGGCGTCACCGGTGAAGTCGAGGTTGGCGCTGAGATACGGGAACTGGGCGCCGACCCACGGCGCAGACGTTGCGATCGCGCCCTGGAACACGGCCGAGCCGAGATCCCATTCGTGGTTGCCGATCGCCGAGGCGTCGACCCCGAAGGCGTTGTAGATCGCGATGTCGGGGCGGCCGAGCGCGGTCGAGCCGACGACGGCGTTGAGCGAGGGATCGGCGCCCGCGGTCAGGAACGGACCGGGGATGAAGTTGTCGCCGCCCGCCAGCACCAGCGTATTGGCGTACTGATCGTCGAACCGGTCGATCAGCGCGCCCATGATCGGCGCCGTGTCGCCGGTGAGGGTCGAGCCCTCCCCGTCCGACATGTGCAGCAGCTGGAGTGTGAAGGTGTGCGTCGCGACCGTGGCATTGACGGTGGCCGCAGCCGAGGTCAGGCCGCCGGCGTCGGTCAGCGTCACGGTGAAGCCGCCAGTCGGCGTCGCAGTGCCGTCGTGCTGGAAGCTGACATGGCCGGCGGCGAGATCGACCTGCGAGAACGTGGTCGCGGCAACACCGTTGACCAGGACGCCGCCGTGGTTCGTCCCGGTCACATGGTAGGTAAGCGCCGCGCCCGAATTGTCGGGATCGTTCTCGTTCAGGTCGGCCAAGGTGATCACCACCGCGGCGCCGCGATCGACGCTGATCGCGAGGTCGCCGGCGATCTCCGGCGCGACATCGGCGAGCACGGTGTCGGCGCGGAGGCCCTGGTTCTGGATGCGGATGTCCTCGGAGGCCGGGGTGTCCGCCACGTCGTAGGCGGTCTGCGGCGTGCCGTGGACCTGCTGCATGAAGTCCTCGAACGCCCTCTGCTCGCCCATGGCATTGGCCGGGACATTGGCCGGCGCCGTGAAATCGAGCGACTCGTCGATCGGGCCCGACAAAGTTCCGTCATTGAGGATGAAGCGGAAGTTGTCGCCGTTCGCCTTGATCGGGTAGCCGTCGCCGCCATTGGCGGTGAAGTTGAGGATCACGACGCTGATATGCGCCGGCGCGTCCGGCAGCAGCACGCCGTTGTCGGCGATCTTGGCGATCAGCTGCCCGGTCTCGTCGATCAGCGCCACGTCCTGCAGCCTAGCGTCGCCGGTCTTGGTCGGATCGAACGAGAACTTGAGCCCGCCGATCTGCGGGAAGCCGCCGTTGTTGGCCGGCACCGCCGCCGCGAACTTCAGGATGTTGAGCAGGCCCTGCGGCGTGGTGTCGAACACCATCAGCTTGTTGTCGAACCGCAGCGCGTTCTCGACGTCGAGCAGCGACACGCCGCCCTCCGGCTTGCCTGCGGCCGGATTGGCCTCCGGCGCCACCTTGGCGAAGGTGTCCTCGTCGATCGAGCCGATCGAGGCGCGGATGCCGCCGCCGTTCTTCAGCGACACCATGTACGGGTTGGTGACCGAGGCATGACGCGCCGCAAAGATGTTCGCGTCCGCCGTGACGTCGCCGAGGTTGGTCTCCTGGGCACGGGCGAAGAACCGGTCACCCTCAAGGTACACATCGGTGTAGCCGAACACCGTGCCGTCCTTGGCCTGGATCACCGTATTGATTGCGCTGGTGATCGCGTCGACCTTGGCGGCGATCCCGTTCGGGTTGTCGGCGATGACCTGATGGATGTCCGAGGTGCCGTAGGCCGCCTGCAGCGAGGCGCCGTTCGAGGCATAGGCGCCGTTGATGGTCGACGCATCGGCGACGCCGTCGAGCACGACGTGGTCGCTCTGGTCGAGCATGATGTGGCCGTTCTGATCGAACTGCACAACCAACCGACCGAGATAGGTGTACTCGGCGTCGGTCGTGACGATCAGCGTCTTGTTGCCGTCGGCATCGGTCCGCACCTGCGGATAGTCGTAGACGAAGTTCGGGTCGTGGCTCGGGAACTGGGCCGCCACGTCATTGGCGTCGCCGAACCGCTCGTGGCCGCCGCCCGCCATCATGATGTCGACGCCGTGCAGGAAGGGCGCGAGATCGAAGTTGCGGCGGACGTCGTCGAGCTGGTCCACCATGATCACCTTGTTGACGCCCTGCGCGGTCAGCTGGTCGATCACCGGCTGCAGGATGCTGGCGAGCTCCTGGAAGTTCACCACGCCGCCGTCGCCGGCCGGGTCTTTCACGGTGGTGCCGGTCGGTGAGGTGACCGAGAGCAGCAACTGCGAGGTCAGGCCGACAATGCCGATCTTCTCGCCGCCCTGGGTGACGACGGCGGAGGGCGCGAACTTGCCCTTGATGCTGGAGGCTTCCTGACCGGCGAAGTTGTTGGTCGCGGTGCCGCCGAGCGAAGCGTCGGCGAGGCCGCGCAGCGCCGCATCACCGCTGAAGTTGAGGTTGGCGGTGATGAACGGGAACTGGGCGCCGACCCACGGCGACGCCGGCGCGATCGCGCCCTGCAGCACCGCCGAGCCGAGGTCGAACTCGTGGTTGCCGATCGCCGAGGCATCGACGCCGAAGGCGTTGAGGATGGCGATATCCGGCCGACCAAGCGCGGTCGAGCCGATGATCGGATTGAGCGAGGGATCGGCGCCGCCGACCATGAACGGGCCCGGCAGGTAGGTGTCGCCGCCGGACAGCACGATCGTGTTGGCGTACTGATCGTCAAACTTGTCGATCAGCGCGCCCATGATCGGCGCCGTTGTGGTGGCCAGAAGACCACCCTCCTCGTCGCTCATGTGCAGCAGCTGCAGCGTGAAGGTGTGGTCGTCGTTGACGATCGTGCCGGTGGCAACGCTCTGCGCCGCGTTGACGCTCGCGGTCGCGCCTGTCGTCCCCGAGATCGTCGCGGTCTTCAGCGTCATCGTGAAGGCCTCGTCCGACTCGATCGTGACGTCGCCGGCGACATTCACGGTGACAGTCGCCGACGTGGCGCCGGCCGCGATGCTGCCGTTGATCGTCTTCGGCAGGGCCGCGACGCCGGAGAAGTCGCCGGCCGAGGCCGCCGCCGAGGCCAGCTCGACCGTGAAGTCGAGCGTGCCCAGCGTTCCATTGGTGCGCTCCACCGTGAACGTGTAGGCGGTGACGCCGCTGTTGCCTTCGTTGTGCGACACCGACAGGGAGCCGGCGGCGAACTGCACCTTCTGCGCCTGCGGCTCGATGACGAAGCTGCCGACCAGCGGGTCGTGGTCGCTGGTCTGGTCCGCGAACTCCGCGTTGATGCGCACGATGTCGAACTGCGCGCCGTTGGCGAGGCCGTTGGTGACCAGCATGTGGTCGAGGGTCTCGGAATTGCCCTCAAACACGTAGTCGTAGCGCTGATCGGCCGGCAGCAGGTCCTGCAGGTCGCTCAGCACCGCGGTGCCGCCGGGGGTGTAATCGGCCACCGCGTTGAACGGATCGCTGCCGGGCACGTCGTAGTTCGAGATCGACGCGGTGCCCTTGAGCACCGACATCGGCTCCTCGAACTGGAACTCGTTCAAGTCGCCCGCGACGACCACCTTGGCGTTCGGATCGGACGCCAGCAGATGGTCGACGAAGTTGTTGACCGCCTGGGCCTGCGCGGCGCGCTGCACCTCGCCGGCGTTGAACGGCGGCTGGTCGTTGCCGAGGAGCGGCGCGCTGCCGCCTTTCGACGTGAAGTGGCCATCGATGACGGTCACCTGCTGGCCGTTGAACTCGAAAGTCGCGACCAGCGGCGGTCGCGAGGTGAAGAACGGATTGTCCGGATTGTTGATCTGATCGGTGTAAAGGCCGCTCGAGATCGCACTGCCGTCCGCCGCGATGGTCTTGATCGAGCCTTCGACGAAGTGGACCCGGTCATCGCGATAGAGGAAGGCGGTGCGGATGTTGCCGCCGGGCTGGCCGCCATTGCTGCCGTTGCCGATGAACGGATTGTCGATGAAGGCGTAATGCGGGCCGTTGGGGCCGGCCTGCGCGTTGATCTTGTCGACCAGCATCTGCAGCGTGACGCTGGCGCTGCTGACATCGGAGATCTCGGCCCCGTCGTTGTCCTGGATCTCCTGCATGGAGACGATGTCGGGCGCGTTGAGCGTATGGAGGATCTGGTCAGCGATGGTATCGAACTTGCCGGTGCCGACGTCGTCGTCGACGTTGCTGGCGCTGCGGCCGTCGACCTTGTTGATGTCCTCGAGCTTGGGATCGAGGTTCTCGGCATTGTAGCTCGCGATGATGAGGTGACTGGCGTCGCCGGTCAGCGTGCCGGTCTCCTTCGTGAGCGAGCTCTGCTGCGTGACGCCGAACGCCTGCGTCGCGACGACCTCGTAGTTGCCGAAGTCGTAGCGCAGGACGCCGGTGACGTCGCCGAGCTTGGCGCCGACATTCACCTGCGGCGAGGCAAAGCCGCTCAGCACGCCGTTGTCGTCGTCGATCTGGATGCGCTCGGGATTGAAGTCGCCGCCCGAGGAATTGGTGTCGCCGAAGTCCGCATTGCCGGGTGTGAGCAGGAGATTGCCGCGCGCGATCTGGCCGCTCGCATTGAGCCCGTTGGCGGGATTGGCATCATTGTCGACGACGGTGAAGATCTCGCCGAAGCTGTTGGTCGGGCCGACCGCGGTCGCGCCGACCACCTTCACCAGCATGCCTTCGAGGCTTTCATAGAACTTGCCGCCGGCAATCAGGCTTTCGGTCGGCGGCACGAGGCCGCCCGGTCCGCCAATCTGCACCGGCGTGATCGCGGCCGGCGACGTGCCAAGGTCGGTGACGGTGACCTGGGTGAGCTCGGTGGTCGAGTAGCTGCCGACCGCCGCCGAGGCAGGCGTGAACTCCTGCACCTTGCCGGTCACCTCGACCAGATGGCCGACCGTGGGCAGCGTGCCGCTCGGCAGGAACACGAAGATGCCGTCGGAGGTCGCGGCATTGCCGTCGCCGTTGACGTCCTGGATGAAGAAGCCGCGGCTGCCGTTGGTGTCGACCGCGGTGACGACGCCGCGCGTGGTGACGGTCTGCGTGCCGACCGCGCCGTTGGCGCCGGCAAAGCTCGAGATGTGGCCGCTGCCCTGGATCGTGTAGATCGGCGTGATCGGATTCTGGGCCTGCACGGTGAACTGGCTCATGACCTGCGGCGTCTGCTGGGCGAGCGCCGGGTTGGCCGTCATCTGCGCTTCCGTGTAGGCCGGGATGCCATACGTGGTCACGGTGAGCGCCTGGGTGTTCGGGTCGACGTCGAACTTGGTCCAGCCGAAGGTGTGGCCGACCAGGTAGTCGCCCGAGGTGAGCGTCGCGTTGATGCGGTTCTGCGCGATACCGAGATTGTGGTCGAGGCCGATCGGATCGTAGCCGAACGAGGCAAGCTGCTGGTTGATCAGGCCTTCGAGGAAGTCGTCCTTGTCGTTCGGGACCTGGCTGTCGCTCGTGTCAGGCGCGACCGGCAGGCTGTCGTAGAACGCGCGCTGCTGCGGCGTGAGGAGACCGGCCGCGGTTGCGAGATTGGCGACGGTCGGGCCGAACGGAGCGTCGAACGCCACGGAGCCGGTGGTGATCTCGAACGCGCCGGTCGCGATCTGCGGTCCGCCCGGCTGCGTCTGGTAGGTCAGGTTGTTGACCACCGTGCCGTGAATATCGGCCGACACGAACACCACGTTGGTGATGTAGTGGTCCTCGATGTATTTCAGGAGCTGCGTGCGCTCCGCCGCATAGCCCTCGTAGCGGTCGGAGGCGCCGAGCACGCCGAGGTTCTGGATCGGCTCCGGCACCATCACGAACTTCCACGTCACGCCGTTCTGCTGCGACTTGAGCAAATCCTGCTCGAGCCGCGCCAGTTGCGTATGGCCGAGCATGGTGCGGCTCGGATCGAACGACTGGACCAGGAAATTGGTGACCTGGCTCGTGTCGGCAAGGTTGGTGACTGCGGGCAGCTCCTGGTCGCGAAACGAGCGCTCATCGACGATGAACGTCGCAGCGTCCTTGCCATAGGTCACGGTCTGATAGAGGTCTGGCCGGCCGTCCATGCGGGCGTCGCCGGTGCCGCTGTAGGTCTTGGCGAGCATCGGATTGTATTCGACGAATGCCTGCAGGCCGTTGTTGTAGAGATCGGTCTGGTTGATCAGGCCCGTGTCGGTGCCGAAGCGCGGATCGCTCGCGGCCGGCGCGCCGCCGGCGAAGTCGTCGGTCACCTCATGATCGTCGATCATCGAGAACACCGCCGTCGAGGCGCGCAGATCGCCCAGCGTGTTGACGCCGTTCTGCTCCGAATAGACCTCGTTGTGCTTGGCGCGGTACTCGTCGAGCGAGGTCGCCTGCTCGGCCGGCACCGCCGGCGACGGGAAGTCCGCATAGATCGTGTCGCCGAGCTCGACGAAGAACTTGAGCCCCGCGGTGTCGGCATTGTTGAGCGCCGGGAACGGCGCCAGCTCGCCGCGCCAGTCGCCCGACACGCCAAAGCTCAGTCCGACCTTGCCGTTGGCGAGCGAAGCCGCGGTGTCGAAGGTGCCGGTCTGGCTGACCGCCACGCCGTCGGAGACGCGGTAGAAGTAGTGCGTGTTGGCAGTCAGACCGGTGACTTCGGTCTTGACCGGCACCAACGCGTCGTCAGCCGACACGCTGACGGTCTTGATGATGTGGCTGAAGGCGGCGTCGGTCGCCACCTCGAACGTGACGTTGCCGGCGGTGGTCGCCTTGCCCCACAGCACCGCGGAATCCTGGTCGACGCTGCCGCTTGCGATCTTCGGGCGGTCGACCTCATAGACGGTGACGGTGCCGGAAACTTCGTTGGCGGTCAGCACCAGCGTGCGCCCGGTCGGACTGTCGGCGGCGGAGATGACCTTCACCACCTCCGGCCCCTGCTCGTCGGCCTGCGGCGCCACGAAATTCACGAACTTGGCGTTGGCCGGGTCGGTGATGTCGTAGACCATCACGCCGCCGACCCGCTCCAGCCCGATGAACGCATAGGTCTTGCCGTTGATCACCGCGACGTCGACGCCTTCCGGCTCGGGGCCCTTGTCGTCGGAGCGGGTGTCGGCGCTATTGGTCGCGCCCTGGTTCTGATTGAACAGGCTCGGGGTCTGCTGGGCGATGATCTTCTCGAACTCGCCGCCCGACTCGTAGACCTTGCTGATGGTGCCGTCGTCGTTCTGCTTGAAGATCGAGAAGCCACGGCCGCCGAGCGTGAAGATCTGATCGATGTCTCCGTCGCCGTCGGTGTCGCCCACATTGGTGAGGACGTTGAGACGACCGAGCTGGTCGTTCGCCTTGAGCGCCGCCGCGTTCGGGTACGCGGTCGGATCGAGCACGTAGGACGAGCTCGACAGCCTCACCGAATCGGTGATGCCGGAGCCGACGCGGGAGTCGCCCTCGTTGGCGGTGATCAGATAGGTCGCGCCGTTGACGGTGAAGCTCTTGATCGCGTCGGGCTGCAGTAGGCCGGTCGCCTTGAAGCTGCCGATCGAGATGCCGTTCACGTCGCTCGGATCGAATTCGTTGCCGGCGAGCGAATGATCGACGCCGCCGAGCGGCAGCAGCGCGAGCGGACGGTCGGCGGCGGGATTGGTCAGATCGATGACGGCGACGGCGTTCACTTCCTGCAGTGTCACATAGGCGCGCGTGCCGTCCGCCGAGACGGTGATGTATTCCGGCTCCATGTCCGCGGCGGCGGACTGGCCGGACAGCAGGGCGATGCCGTCCTGCTTCAGCGTCGCCTCGGCGCCGTTGAGCGCCGTGAATGAGATGGTGTTGACCACCGTCGCGCTGGCGGCACCGGCCGAGATGTCGATGATGCTGACCGAGCCGACCGGGTTGTTGGCAGCCGAGATCGCCTCCGCCTCGTCGGCGGTGAGGATACGGTGGCCGTCCGGCGTGAAGGTGACCATGTCCGGCCCGACGCCGACGGTGAGCGTCTTGATGAGCGTGCCGGCGGTGTCATAGAGCGCGACGCCGCCCGGCTGGTCGGGACTCGCATTGCCATAGGCGACCGCGACGATACCGTTCTTCACCGCGACGCTGTTGCCCACGCCGAAATTCGGCAGCTCGGTAAGGTCGAGCGAGGCGACCGGCGTGAGGCTGCCGTCGGCGCCGATCTTGACGATGTCGATCGTCGACGCGTTGGTGTTGAGGATGAACATCTGCTTCGACGCCGGGTCGAACGACACGACCTCCGCATTGCCGCTCGCCGGCGTGAACACGCCGAGCTCAGTGAGGGCGAAATCCTTGGTGGCGGTGGGCGGCGTGGCGCCGACAGCGCCGTGCAGCGACGGCGCCTGGTCGAGGACTTTCACGCCATTGACGACGCCGGCCTCGGCGGTGGTGAAGTTGAGCGTGGTCGGCCCGGAAATGCCGGCGAAAGTATTGCCGGCGAGGTCCTTGAAGACGCCGGACGCGACCTCGATGTAGTAGCCGGTATTGCCGGCGAGATCGGCCGGCGGATTGACGGTGACGGTGCTGCCCGCGACCGTGACCGCGGCGCTGGTGACGTCGATCGTCTGCACGACACTGTTGTCGGCGATGGACTTGATCAGCACGTTGCCGGTGCCCTTCTCGACCGCTTCCGAGAACGTGAGGGTGAGGTTGGCGCCCACGGCGACGCCGGTCGTGTCGTCCGCCGGCGTCGACGAGACGAGCGTCGGCGGCGTCGTGTCGGTCGCGACCGTCGTGAAATTCAGCGTCGTCGTGCCGCTAACGCCGGCAAAATTGTTGCCGGCGAGATCCTTGAGCACGCCGGCGGCGATCTCGACGTAGTACCCGGTGCTCCCGGCGAGGTCCGCCGGCGGATTGACGGTCACCACATTGCCCGCCACCGACACGGCAGCGCTCGCCACGTCGATCGTCTGAACGACGCTGTTGTCCGAGGTGCGCTTGATGACGATGTTGCCGGCGCCCTTCTGCACGGCTTCCGAGAACGTCAGCACGATGTCGGACGCGACCGCAACGTTGATCGAGTCATCGGCCGGATTGGACGAGCTGAGTGTCGGCGGCGTGGTGTCGCCCGAACCGGTGGTGAACGGCGTGGTCGAGAACGGCAGGTCCGGCGCGGTGCCGTCGCCGGACTGATCGCCGCTGCCATCCTGGGACACCCAATTGGCCGGATTGTTGATGAAGGGCAGGTAGTCGGCGAAGTTGCTCGCTCCGACGCGGCTGCCATTGAAAGCGAACACGTCGAAGTCATTGGCGAATGCGATCGCGTTCACGCCGGTCGTGAGTCCGGTCCCGACGATCGAGCCAGCGCCAGGGAAGCTGCCGTTCGTCGCCGCGGTCAGGAAGGCGGTCGGCGCGGTCGCCGAGGTGCCGACGAAGGCGTAGATTGCCTCGCCGCTGTTGGCGAGGCCCCGATTGCTCGTGTCGGAGAACGCGACGGAGCCGACATTCGTGCTGATGGTTCCCGAGCCGATATTGTCGATCCGCACAACCTGGCCGGCGGCGAGGTCCGAGGTCGCAGTCCAGCTCCAGGCACTCTCGCCCGTGTTGAACGCGCCGCCCGAACCGATCGCCGAGCCGTTCCACTCGTTGTCCTGGAAGAAGATGACCGTGCCCGCGACGATCGTCTCAAGCGCAACGAATGCGAGATTGTCGTTGCCGTCGGTGTTGATGCCAACGAAAGCAATCGAGCCCGGTCCGAGAGCCATGATGGGAATCTCCGTCTGATGGCGAGCAAATGTCGGCCTACGCCGCGCCAAGCCCGCGTCGCTGGACAAAAAGGGTATTGCTGTGGATGGCGGCTAGACGCGAACGCGCCTAGGCCGTCGAGTGGAAATCAGGCATGTGGCGTCACCCCTTCTTGGACCGAAGCGGTACGGACAACACGATCCGCTTCGATCTCGCTTTGCGTCACTGTGATGTGGCGAAACTGCTACGCCGCCACCCATGCCCCGATGGTAAGCAGACCTCTAATGGCCGACTCTTACAGTGAGGTGACAGATTTTCGTCAGTGCAGTTTTCCACAGCACGACCGACGGGAACCCGCGCAACGCATTGCGCGTGCTGATCAAGACATCGTGAGTGGCTGTCACAGGTGATCGCCGTGCGGCGGTGGCAGTTGCACAGAAACGGTCCGCACCCACGCAGCCGCGCCGATGATGGATCATGCCGCGCTGGCCGGCGCCACCTCGTCGACGAAGTCCGCCAAGGTCAGAACCGAATCGCCGGTGAGGTCGCGCGCCGCGCGGCGACCCCACAGCTCGCGCAGGCGCGCCGTCGGTATTCCAGTGCCGGGCCGCTTGCCGCCGAGATTGTCCGGCGAGAACACCTCGCCCGCGCGCACGTCGCGCAGCGTACAGCGCTGCGATAATAGTCGCGCGACTGGCGCCGATCCTCCGTGGAGGGTCGAATGGCCTGCTCGCCGAGGGCGCGCTCCACGTTGCGGATGCGCGCGACCCAAGCTTTCAGCTCGCCCGGCTCGAGCGACTCGTCGGCATGGAATGCGCGGTCCTCGCGGCTCAGGATCAGCCGCTTCTCGAGAAAGTGCGCGCCGAGCGCAATCGCAGCCATGTCGAGATCGTCGTCGCGGCCCGGCGAGGAAAATCCGGCCGGCCACGGATAGGCGGCGTTGAGATAGCTGATCGCCCGCAGGTTCATCTCGCCATGGTCCGGCGTGTGGAAGTCGTGCAGAAACAGCAGCTGACGGCCGCCGGACATGACGAACCATTCGGTGAGCTGATCGAGCTCATCCTGCGTGGTCGGGCCGAGGTCGCAGAACATCGGCTTGCCGGTCCGGCCGAGCCGCTCGATCAGCGGCCGGAACGTGCCGTCCCAGGCGCCGATCTTGTGCGCGGGGACATCCAGCTGCTCGAGCAGGTCGACACCGCCGAGGCTGTCGACGGTCGCGAAGAAATCGACGTCATGGCTGCGGCATGCGGCGGCGATCGTCGCCCATTGTGCGTGGGAAAACGCCAATCGCTCGAACATCTCCTTCATCGACACGGTGAAGCTCTGCCCGCCCGATCGGAAGGTGTAGGTCACCGTCGGATCGGAGACCTGTCCGGGATCGATGACCTGGAACTTGACGGCATCCATTCCGGCCGCCGCGGCCGCGCTCACCATCTCGAGCGCGCGCTCGACACTCCCGAGATGTGTCGTGCCGACCTCGGCAATCAGGTAGCACGGCTCCCCACTGCCGACGTTCCGGTTGCCTATCCTCACCGACTTACGCATGAGCACTCCGTCTACGGGTGTTCGACAGCCACGACCTCTCGCGCGTTTCCCGCGATCGAGGGCGCCGCTTGTCGTTCGAGATAGTGAACGAGCAAGGCGAGATCGGTTGCCGTATCGACGTCGACCGAGCGTTCGCGCGGCATGCGATAGCCGCGCAGCCCGCGGCCATAGAACGTGCCTTCCGCGAGAAAGGCCTCGGTGCGGCACCAATAGATGCTGCCGTTGTCGACCAGGATCCGCTGCGCCCTCGCGCGCGGGTGGTCGACGAGATCCGGCCACATCAGGTGGAGCGATCCGTCGGGCTCCTCGACCAGCGCCTGCAACGGCGATTTCTCGTATTCGGTGACCGCCATGACGAAACCGCATCCGGACGCATCGAGCATCGCTCGGGCACGGCTGATGTCATCGGCGGTGCGCAGCGCAGCCGTCGCGATAAGGCAAGCAAAGCACGGGGGTTTCCGGTGCTCCACATCGAGCCGGGCGAGCACGTCGCGGCACACGTCGACCATGGTGGCGGTGTCGGATGCGAGCCGTTCGTCGCGCCGGTGAATCTCGGCGCCCGCCGCCGCGGCGATGGCAGCGATTTCGCGATCCTCCGTCGATACGATGACCGAATCGAAGCAATTGCTGCTCAGCGCGGCATCGATCGTGTGGGCAATCAGCGGGCGGCCGTCGACGGGAAGAATATTCTTGCGTGGGAGGCGCTTGGAGCCACTGCGTGCCGGAATGATGGCGACGGCATCCTTCATGCGACCTTCCCATTCGGGCATGCAATATTGATGCGTCGGGACGAAACGCATCGATCCGCCTGCTACGCATTCACATCCGGCCGAGATGCTTATCGGGCCAGTCTGACAACAGACATGACAGATATGTGTCTACGCAGGGGCATATGTCTCATGTCCGACTTATGTCTCATGCCCGACTTAGCCACAGCCCGACCAGTACCGCGAGCGACACAAACGCCAGCAAACCGTTCACGGCGAGCAGAACCCAGGGGCGATAGCTGCGGGACGTCAGGTTCCGGTGGCGGAACTCCGGGCACAAACTGGCGCCAGACGCCGGCCACGAAGCAGAATGCGCTGAACAGGATCAGCAGGCCGCTGTCGAGCAGGATGAGCCATTTCGGCAGGAAGCCCGCGAGCGCGGTATGGGCGCCGACTCCGCTCGCCAGCGCAGGCCGCGGAGGTGCGTTCGGCCGCCAGCAAGGTTCGATCGCCGGCGAGGCGGGTGCGGCGGACATCGCCGCTCTCAAGCCGTTCGCCGCTGACCTCGAGCTTCTCGGCGCTGCGGGCGAGCTGCTTCGCGCTCTCGCGGGTGGTCTGCGTCGTCGCCATGCTGCATCAACGCGCGCGCGGAGGGATCGTTGGCTTTGTGTAACCTTGCTCATGCATCGGCCGACGGCTGGCTCTTCTCGTCGGCGGGGCCGCGCGGGCCCGACACGAACAGGATCGACGCGCGGGACTTCTCGGCGACGGCCGCCGCGACCTCGCCGAAATACAGGCTCTCGCCGGGTCGGCGGTTGACGCCCAGCACGATCAGGTTGAACCGCCCGTCACGTTCCTGGTGCAGGATCGTGTCCGCCGGCGCATCGCTCCGGGTCGTGGTGACGGCTGCCTCGGCCCCATAACGCGCGGCGAGGTCCGAAAAATCCTGCACGATCATCTTCTCGCTGCGCTGGCGCGACGCCTTGCCGGTGCCGCCGCGCCCGGCGATGTGGAGCGCAGCCGCGGTCGCGTTGACCGCACGCCCGATCACGATCGCGATCTCGGCCGCCCGCCGCGACACGTCAGTGCCGGTGATCGGCACGAGGATGCGCAGGGCGCTGTCCTGCGGATCCTCCAGGTGCTCGCCCTGTCCGCTGACGAGCACGAGCGGCCCATCGAATGCGGCTGCGGCGCGGCTGACCCTGCCGGTGAAATCGCCCTTGGCCGTGGTCGTCTCGCGCAGGCCGATGACGAGCAGGTCGTAGCCCTTGCCGGCCTCTTGCGCGATCGCCTCGTCGAGGGTTGCCTCCCTCGCCCTGGTGACGATGTCGATGTCGTCGGACTGTTTATCACCCTTGTGCGCCTCGAGCTCGGCGCCGCGCCGGGCGGCCACCTTGAGATGATCTTCGGGGCTGCCGGTCTTCGCCGCTTTGCCCGCCTGGCGCTCGGCGCGGGCACCGACGTGCAGCACCGTCGCCGCCATGCCGCGCGAGCCGGCGAGGAAGCCGGCGAGCCGCGCGGCGAACCGGCCGTTGGCGCTTTCATCGACGGCCAGCAGAATGCGCTCGATCCGGTGCACGAAGCTCCTCGCTTCGAATTCCTCGCGTTCGAGCCGCGCTTTCTCCTCGTCGCGGAGCGGCACGCGCGCCAGCGCCCAGCGCAGCGTCGGCGGCATTGCCATGGTGGTGATCACCGCCATGGCCACGATCATGGTGAACATGTCGTGGCTCAACGCGCCCATGGACAGGCCGATGGTGGCGACGATGACCTCGGTCGAGCCGCGTGCATTCATCGCGCAGGCGAGCGCGATCGATTCGCGCACCGAGAGCCCGCCGAGCTTGCCGCCGACGAAGGCGCCTGCCGCCTTGCCGATGCTGGCGATCAGGATCAGGCCCAGCGTGAGCAGGATGTAGCTGGGATCCTTGAGGATCGACAGGTCGGCGCTCAGGCCTGCCACGCCGAAGAACACCGGCGCGAACAGGCCGGTGATCAGGCCGCGCAGCTGCTGGTCGATCTGCCGCGTCAGGATCGGCGACTCGCCGACCAGGATGCCGGCGACGAACGCACCGAGCACGGTGTGGACGCCGATCAGCTGCGTGGTCAGCGCCATGCCGATCATCAGCAGCAGGATGACGCTGACCACTGCGGCGTCGCTCATGATGTTGTCGTTGGTCCAGCGAATCGAGATGGAGACGACGCGCCGCCCGATGGTGAGGCTCGCCAGGAGGAAGATCGCGACCCCGAGCATCGCCTGCGCGACGGCGAGAAGATCGATGCTGCCGTGGCTCGCGAGGCTGAAGGTGATGGCGATGATGATCCAGCCGATCGTGTCGTCGACGATCGCCGAGGAGAGGATCACCTGGCCGAGATTGCGACGCATGAAATTCATCTCGCGCACCACGACCGCCACGATCTTCACCGACGAGATCGACAGCGCGGTGCCGAGAAACAGCGACGCGATCAGCCGATGCTCGGGATGCGGCAGCAGCGTTGCCGGCATGACCTGGCCGAGCGCGAAGCCGCACAGGAACGGCAGGAAGATTCCCGCAAGCGACACGGAGAACGCCGCGGTGCCGACCCTGCGGATCAGCTTGAGGTCGGTCTCCATGCCGGTGATCAGAAGAAGCAGCAGGATGCCGAATGAGGCGACGGCGCCGAGCATGCCCTTCTGCACCGGATTGTCGGGAAACAACGCATGCTGCGCCTCGGGCCACACCAGGCCGAGCACGGACGGCCCGAGCAGCAGGCCGCCGATCAGCTCGCCCATCACGGAAGGCTGGCCGATGCGGCGCATCAACTCGCCGAGCAGACGGCCGACCAGGATCAGGCTCGCGATCTGCGCAATGAACAACGCCTCGACATGCTCGCGGCCGGACGCGCCACCGCTTTCCGCCGCCCATGCGACGCCGGAGCTCAGCAGGGCAGCTGCCGTGCTCCAGAGGAGCGTTCGCGGCCAGCTCGGATGCGCCATCGATGCACCGCTCTGCAGTTTCGTCGGCGCCAACGCGGCAACCTGTGCGTGGGTTCCTGGCCTCGGAACCCGACCCCGGAGTCGTACGTTGACGCCTGTCCGTTTCGAGTCCGCCGAGATGTCACGCCGTGCGCTCCTTCGTCCGCCGCTCGAACCGATGGAGGCGCTGTCCGTCGCCGAGATCCCCGAGGGGCCGGAGTGGCAGTACGAGCCGAAGTGGGATGGCTTTCGTTGCCTGATCTTCCGCGACGGCGACCGCGTCACGCTGCAGTCGAAAGCCGGCCGCCCGCTCAATCGCTACTTTCCCGAGATCGTCGAGGCGGCGCTCGCCCTCGATCACGCACGATTCGTGATCGACGGCGAGCTGGTGGTGCCGGACGGGCGCCGTCTGTCGTTCGACGATCTCCTCCAGCGCATCCACCCGGCGGCGAGCCGCGTGAAGCTGCTCGCCGCATCGACGCCGGCGCTGTTCATCGCCTTCGACCTGCTCGCCGACGGCGCCGGCATGCTCGTGCGGCAGCCGCTCGATGAGCGGCGCCGACGCCTCGAACGCTTCGCCCGCCAGACGTTCGGGCGATCGTCACGGTTTCGCCTGTCGCCGGCGACGACGCGACTGGCCGACGCACGCCAATGGCTCAAGCGCGCGGGGACGACGCTCGACGGCATCGTCGCCAAGCGGCGCGACCTCGACTATCGCAGCGGCACGCGCGACGGCATGTGCAAGATCAAGAATTTCCGCAGCGCCGATTGCGTGGTCGGCGGCTTCCGTTTCAACGAGGGCCGGCGCGTGGTCGGCTCACTGTTGCTCGGGCTTTATGACGAGGAGGGCCAGCTCGATCACGTCGGGTTCACGTCCTCGATCCGCGAGACGGACAAGAAGGCGCTGACCGGAAGGCTCAAGCCGCTGATCGGACCACCCGGATTCACCGGCGCCAAGCCCGGCGGACCGAGCCGCTGGTCGACCGAGCGCTCGGCCGCCTGGACGCCGCTCAAGCCGAAGCTCGTCGTCGAGGTCTGCTACGATCACTTTTCCGGAAGACGATTCCGCCACGGCACGCGGCTGATGCGCTGGCGGCCCGACAAGGCGCCGCGGCAATGCACGTTCGATCAGGTCGAGCAGGTAAAGGGAAACCTGATGAGCCTGTTGAATTGAACCGTCAGGTCCCACCGCCGAGTGCGAAACAAAACACTGCGTCGCCCTGCGACGTGTTCGGCGGCGGCGCGCAGAGATGATTGCGTCCGTCCGGATTGTCGCGGTTGCGCTCGATCTTCACCGCGGGAATTTTCAGCCACTTGTTGTCCTCGCGACGCAACGCGTAGAGCTCGCCGTCACGATAGGTGATCTCGGTCGGATAGCAATCCGCCTTGTTGCAACAGGACTTGTTCGGCTGGTCCGGCATGTACCAGGTCGAATAGAATTTCTCGTGCAGCGGCATGTCCTGGAGGGGGTGATGCCGGTGTTGAGGCTCCTGGGCGAACGTCGGAGGCACGAGCAACGCCAACAGTGCGACCACGAATATCGGCAGCGGACGCATACGAGCCTCCATAACAGAGCTCCGCATCACACCGTCGCCCGCCTCGCCGAGGCGGCGCCGCTTGCAAAGCTCGTCCCCTCGCGCGCGTTGTCAATGAAATGGCGGAAACTTTGTTCCGCGCGCGATGCAGCCGTGCGTGGACAAGCGTCTGTGTTGCAATCGATCTCGATCGGAAAGCACGCACGCAAAAAAAGCCCCGCCGAAGCGGGGCATGCCCGTCCGCCGAGGGGCTGGGGGATGGAGGAAGGCGGACAGGCACCTGATCAACGCCGGTCCCGTCGTTCGGTTTCACGACGGAGGATATCGGCCGCGCGATTTTTTTTGCGGCGCCATGATGTCGGGAGCGCGGCCGCGCGCCAACTCGGCGCAACTGACCGCGTTTCGGAACGAATTCGGCACGGAGCGGTTCGCCACACGGAGCGATGCAAGCCGGAGACACGCCATGACAGGCAAACAATCCGACTTTGACGATCTGCCCGAGGGGCTGCGCCGCTCGCGCAAGAGCGCGACGCCCGCACCGCAATCATGGCCCGACTTGTCGAAGAACCGACAAGAGTCCTCGGAGCAACCGAAGGACCGATCAACCGACGGCGTCACGCACGACCAGCGCGGGCAAACACAACCCAAAGACAAGGACACCGCGCGGCGCGCCTAACGCGTCTCAACCTGTGTCTCGCCATCCTGGCCGGGACCAACCGCTTCCGGACGGTCCTCGATATCATCGACCATCCTCGGCGAGCGGAGGCGCGGCGGCGCGGCGCGACGACGCAACCGCTTGGGCCGGCGGGGAATTTTCATGGCTGCCTCCTTTGGACAGCCGTGCCACGCCGGAAACGCGCGATCGGCCGCGCGCGTTCCTGGCGCTGCGTCGGGTCAAGCGCGCTCGCAGCAATTTCAGGACCGCGGTTTCCTCGCGCTGCAGCCCGGTGAACGCCTCCGATCGGCGTCGGCGACTCGGGTTGAGCTTCAAACGCAAATTGCCGTCGAGGTAGGCTTCGACCACCGCGGGATGAATGTAGCACTTGCGACAGATGGCCGGCGTGTTGCCGAGCCGCGCCGCCACCTGCGCAACGGCCGCGCGCAAGTTCTTCTTGGCCGCGGCTTCGCTCGTGGCGTCAGCGCAGGCGTCGAGCGTGAGCGCCGCCATGACGGTGCCGGCCCAGGTGCGGAAATCCTTCGCGGTGATGTCCTGTCCGGTCACTTCCTTGAGATACGCGTTCACGTCGTTCGAGGTGACGTTCTGACGTTCGCCATCCTCGTCGATGTATTGCAGCAGATCCTGTCCGGGCAGCTCCTGGCAGCCCTTGATGATCCTGGCGACGCGGCGATCCCTGACCGCGAGCGACCATTGCTTGCCGCCCTTGCCGGTGAAGCGGAAGCGCACCTCGGCACCGTCGACAGCGACGTGGCGGCTCTTCAGCGTGGTCAGGCCGTAGCTGCCGTTCTGCCGGGCGTAGTCATCGTTGCCGATGCGGATCAGCGTCGTTCCGAGCAGATGCACGACGGTCGCCACGACCTTCTCCCGCGGCAGGCCGCGCAGCGCCATGTGCTCGCGCACCTTGGCCCGGATCGCCGGCAGCGTCTCGGCGAACGCGATCAGGCGCTCGTACTTGGTGCTCTCGCGCAGCTCGCGGAACTGCGGATGATAGCAGTATTGCTTGCGGCCTCTCGCGTCGCGTCCAGTGGCCTGGATGTGGCCGTCCGGTGACGGACAGATCCAGACATCGGTCCACGCCGGCGGAATGACGAGCGAGCGGATGCGTTTCAGCGTCGTCGGCTCGGCGACCCGGCTGCCGTCCGACCGCGCGTAGATGAAGCCGGGCCCTGCCCGCTTCCGGGCGATGCCGGGCCCGATATCGGAGACGTAGCGCAGACCGGCCGAGCGTGCGGCGTGCTTCGGATCCGTGATCGTCATGGCGCTGGTCATGCGGCGGATCGCGAGCTCCCCTCACGGCGCGAAGCCTTCGGCTCCGCGGGCGGCGGCAGGCGCTTGTGACGGCGCAGCCGCTCCGCCAATCCCTCGAAAAACCCGACCGACGGCGCCAGAATGTCACCGTCCACCAGCCGCGCGCCGCCCTCACGCCGGACCAGCTTGATCTTGCGCTCGTGAAAGGCTTCGAGCTCGGGACGATGGCCGACGCTGATGATCGCCATGTGTGGAAGCCGCTCGTGCAGCAAATCGAGCAGCTTGCCCTGGCTCTCGGTGTCGAGCGCCGAGGTGGCTTCGTCCATCACCACGATGTCCGGCGCGTGCAGGAACAGCCGCACGAAGGCGAGCCGCTGCTGCTCGCCGCCGGACAGGATGCGATCCCAGGTATCCTCGTCGTCGAGCCGATCCACCACGTGTCCGAGGCCGACCAGATCCATGGTCTCGCGCACCGTCTGATCGCTCACCTCGTCCGGCGACATCGGATAGGTTGCGGCGCGCCGCAGCGTGCCGAGCGGGATGTACGGCTTCTGCGGCATCAGGAACAGCTTCGCGCCGGGCTCGATCACGACCTCGCCCTCGCCCCACGGCCACAGCCCGGCGATCGCCCGCACCAGCGTGCTCTTGCCGGTGCCGGAATCGCCCGCCACCAGCACGCGCTCGCCGAAATCCACCTTGGCATCGGCGTCGTCGACCACGACGGTGCCGTCGCTCAGCATCACCGACACGCCGCGCAGCCGCAGCGCCGCGCCGTCGCCTTCGACGCGGCGGATCGCGCCGACCGCGCTCGCCTCGAGCCGATCGAGGTGATCGAGCGCGACCAGAAGGCTGGCGACGCGGCGCGCCGAGGCCTGCCATTCGGCGAGGCGCGGATAGTTGTCGACCAGCCAGTTGAACGCATATTGCACCTGGACGAACGCGGCGGCCGCTTGCATGACCTGGCCGAGCGACATCTCGCCGGCGAGATATTTCGGCGCCGCGAGGATGACCGGCAGCACCGAGGCGATGATGAAATTGCCGTGCGACACGAAGGCGGTGCGCATGTATTGCTGCGCGAGCCGCCGCCAGGCGGCGATCAGCTTGTGAAGCAGCTGGTTCAGCCCGGCGCGCTCCTCGCGCTCGCCGCCCAGGATGGCGATGCTTTCGCCGTATTCGCGCACCCGCGTCAACGCCGAACGGAACTCCGCTTCCGACTGGTTCTTGCGCTCGGCGCTCGGGACGAAGCTCCTCGCGATGATGACCATCCCGGTGCTGATCACCGCGCAATAGGCCACCACGGCGATGACGAGATAGCCCGGAATGACGATGTGCATGCCGTCCCAGGTGAACGCGAGACTGCCGCCGACGCTCCACAGCACGCCGATGAAGGTGATCGCCGTCAGCGACGCGCCGAGTATTCCCACCGCGAAGTCGAGCGGCGCTTCGGTGGCGATGCGCATGTCCTCCGCCATGCGGTGCTCGGGATTGTGATGGTCGCCCTCGATCAGATTGAGCTGGTAGTAGCGGCCCTTGTCGAGCCACCGCTCGATCGTGCGGTTGGTGTACCACTGGCGCCAGCGACGCTGCGTGCGCATGCGGACGTAGACGATCAACACGGCGACGGCGATGCTGACGATCGCCAGCGGAACGAAGATCATCGCCTGCTGAAGGACGACGCCGCCCTGCTTCTGCTCGAGCCCGTCGAACAGCACACGATTCCAGACGTTCAGCCCGTATTGGATGACGACTTGCATCACGATCAAGGCCGCAAGGGCGAGTGTCATCAGCCGGGTCCAGCCCGATTCGCGTTCGAGCCAGAATTCGCGACCGGTCTGCCAGAAGCGCCGCGTCAGCTGCTTCTGCCGGCGGCTCTTCGATCGGACCGACATGAGAGTGCAAGCTCTGCGTGTAACCGTTTGATGTATTTGTGCGAATAACAACGTTCCACCGGGCCGATTGTTCAGCCCGGCGCCGCGGCACTATTTCTCGCAATCGATGGAACCGGGCCGCGCCGGCCGGCGCGAACCTTCGATCTTCAAGGCACGGACGGCGTGAACATGATCGTTCGCGACGTTGCTGGTGCATTGCGCGGGGGTCACGCAGCCGACACAGGAACAAACCCACTTGCCTCGCGTTCGCCCCAAGGCATCTGTTGCGGGAGACGCGTGCATGACTTCGTCGCGCCGAGCACACGTCATGATGACGGCCGACACCGTCGGCGGCGTGTGGGTCTACGCGACCACACTGGCGCGCGAGCTCTGTCGGCGCGGCTTCGAGATCACCCTGGTCATGCTCGGCCCGGATCCGAGCCGCGAGCAGATGAGCGGCTTGCGACGCGTGCGTGGACTGACCGTCGAGCACACGCAGCTTGCGCTCGAATGGATGGACCCGGAGGGCCGGCACTTTGCGCGCGCGCTCGACCAGCTCTCGGCCATCGCGAAGCGGGTCAAGCCGGACGTCATTCATCTGAACGGTTATCGCGAAGCGACCGGCGCATATGCGGCGCCGGTTCTGGTCGTCGCGCATTCCTGCGTGCAATCGTGGTGGCGGGCATGTCGCGGCGAAGCGCCGTCGGAGCCGCGCTGGCGGCCTTACATGGACAATGTCGCCGCCGGGCTCGAAGCGGCGGAGCGCTGGGTCGCGCCGACCGCCACCTTTCGCGACACGATCGAGCGGCTTTATGCGCCGTCGAATCCGGGCCAAGTGATCTGGAACGGCATCGACATCAGGCCGAGCACCGCGCCGAAGCAACCATTCATTCTCGCCGCCGGCCGACTGTGGGACGAGGCGAAGAACGTCACGCTGCTCGAGCAGATCGCGGCGCGCGTGCCGTGGCCGATCCGCGTCGCCGGGCCCTCGGGCGCGCACGCGCAGACCCGCACCGACACGACTGGCGTGGCCGCGCTCGGCCCGCTGCCGCACCATGGCCTGCTCGATGTGATGGCGCGCGCCTCGGTTCTGGTCGCGCCGGCGGTGTACGAGCCGTTCGGGCTCACCGTGCTCGAAGCCGCGGCGTCCGGCTGCGCGCTGGTACTGTCCGATATTCCAAGCTTTCGAGAGCTGTGGGACGGCGCCGCGCTGTTCGTCGATCCGCGCGACCCGATTGCATTGCAGGGCGTGCTGACGCATCTGACGCGCAACGAGCCGTTGCGCGCCGAGCTGCAGCGGCGGGCGAAACGTCGGGCACGACGATATTCACTGCGCGCCATGACCGACGCCTATGTCGATGCCTACCAGGACCTCATGCGCAGCGCATCACGGTCGCGGCGACACGGGCTTGTCGAGGCACACCCATAAGATCCAGCCAAATCCAGCCACTGGAGATGCCTCGCTGCCAGGCAGCGCATGACCGCCTATTCGGCGGCCTCGGCGTATTCGTTGACGGCCGACTCGGCGAGCTCGGTCAGGGTCTGGTCGGTCGCCTTCTCCTCGTCGAGAGTTTCCTGGAGCAACTCAGCGGCGTCACTCATGCCGAGCTTCTGAGCCCAGGCAATCAGGGTTCCATACCGCGTGATCTCGTAGTGCTCGACCGCCTGCGCGGCAGCGATCAGCCCGGCGTCGAGCGCGGGCGTCTTCTTGAACTCGTCGATAATGTCCTTGCCTTCCTCGATGATGCCGTCGATGCCGGGGCACTTTTTGCCCTTGGCCGACTGGTCCATCATCTGGAAGACGCGCTCGAGCCGCTCGACCTGGCCCTTGGTCTCCTTCTCGTGCTTCTGGAAGGCGGCGGTCAGCTCCTCGGTCTCGGCGGCTTTGGCCATCTTGGGCAGCGCGGTGAGGATCTTCTTCTCGGCGTAGTAGATGTCCTTCAGGCCGTGCTCGAACAAATCGGCCAGCGTCTTCTCTTCCTTCTTCTTCGTTGCCATGGCAGTCGCTCCTGCTGAGAGTTGCACGAGCAACTCTCAGTCGGCGCGCTTGGTTCCAGTTGCTTGCAACGCCGCGCACTTGTCGTGCAGCGGACACAGGAACAGGCCGAGGCTCGTCACTCGTCCGGACGGTCGCGGTTCGTGAACCGCGCGTTGCCGAGGCCAGTGCCGATGGTCAGGACGCCCCAGTGCTCCACGTCCTGCATGAACGGCGCCTGGCTCAAACCCTGCACGACCGCGTCGTTGTGAATGACGACCGTGGTTTCGTGCTCATCGATCGTCGGCATCGCCTCCCGCAGAGCGAGCGGCAGATTGAAGCGGGGGCTTTCCCAATTGCCGGGCAGGTTCTGCGCGCCCTTCACGATCGATCCATCCTCGTCGATCTTGCCAGGACAGCCGACGCCGATGAACGGCGCGAGCTTGAGATCCTCCTTGTCGGCCTTGGCGATCAGATCGAGCAACATGTCGATCAGGCCGGTGACCGCATCGGTGCGATTGATCTTCTCGTCGCCGTGCCGCCACAGCTCGGACTTCCAGACGTCGGCCTTGGAAAGATCGGATGCCCGCTTCAGGTTGAGCCGCACCACCCCGGCCCGGATGTTGGTACCGCCGATGTCGACCGCGAGGATGCCGTCGTAGCCTTTGAACATCCATGACGGTGCGAGGTGCGCGCAGCCGATCAGCCCGGCCTCGTCAGGGTCATGGCGGATCGGCACCAGATCGACGTCCTTCTCGTCCGCCTTCAGGCGAACGTCGGTCAATCCGATCGCGAGCTCGCCGATCCGGCTCGCACGCATCCCACCGCCGACCACGATGCGCTCGGTGTCCCGCCAAGCCTTCAGCTTGAGGAAGTGCGTGATGATGCGCATCAGCTCCTGTGAGTACTCGTCGATTGCGGCAAGCACCACGCCGGCTGCATCCGGCGAGCCGTCCATCAGCAGTGCATCGAGACTCTTGCGGTTGATGTCATCGGTATCCTTGTCACCGAACGGATCGCGATCGGCCTTGCGCAGCAGTTTGCGCCAGCGATCCAGCGTCTGGCGAAACGCTGACTTGCTGGCGCGATCTCCCAGGAACCCGTCTCCATCCGCGACCTCCGCGTTGTAGCCGTCGATCTCGACGGACGGCAGCAGGCGACCGCCGTGCACCGGGAGGGCAGGCAGCGTGGTGACGGTATCGGACATGCGCGTGTTCCCGTTGACCCTGTTCAACTGGAAATCGGCCAGAAAGTTGCAGCGCACGAAACCGGGCGGCATAGCGAGGAACACGGCATGGAACCGCGTCCCCGCCCTGGCGTTCACTGCCGAAGTGCGGGGGGCAGGATTGACGACGTGGCGAGAGAAGGCGCGCCGACCATGACCGACCTGCGCTGGTGGCGGGCCGCGGTCATCTATCAGATCTATCCGCGCTCGTTCCAGGACAGCAACGCAGACGGCGTCGGCGATCTCAAAGGGATCGCGCAACGGCTTCCGTATCTGGTCGAGCTCGGAGTCGACGCGATCTGGCTGTCGCCGATCTTTCCGTCGCCGATGGCCGATTTCGGCTATGACCTCTCGAACTACACCGACATCGACCCGGTGTTCGGCACGCTTGCCGATTTCGACACGCTGCTCGCTGCGGCGCATGCCCGCGGCCTCAGAATCATTCTCGATCTCGTGCCGAACCACACGTCGGACCGGCACCCCTGGTTTCAGGAGAGCCGCAGCGCGCGCAACAGCGCAAAACGCGATTGGTACATCTGGCGCGATCCCGGGCCGGGCGGCGGTCCGCCCAACAACTGGCTGTCGGAATTCGGCGGCAGTGCGTGGCAATACGACGAAGCGACGGGGCAGCACTACTATCACGCATTCCTGGCCGCGCAGCCGGACCTCAACTGGCGCAACCCAGCCGTGCGCGAGGCGATTCACGACGTGATGCGCTTCTGGCTCGGGCGCGGCGTCGACGGCTTCCGCGTCGACGTGATCTGGCACCTGATCAAGGACGACCGCTTCCGCGATAATCCGCTCAATCCCGATTTTCACGCCGGCGAGCGGCCGAGCCATCGGCTGATCCCGCTTTACACCACCGATCGCGAGGAAGTGCACGAGGTGGTCGCCGGGCTGCGGCGCATCGTCGACGAATTTCCGGAGCGGCTGCTGATCGGCGAGATCTACCTGCCGGTCGAACGGCTGATCGCCTACTACGGGCGCGACCTCAGCGGCGTGCATCTGCCGTTCAATTTCAGCCTGCTGCACAAGCCCTGGCACGCACGCGCGATTGCGCGCCTGATCGAGCAATACGAAGGGCTGCTGCCGAGCGGTGGCTGGCCGAATTGGGTGCTCGGCAATCACGACAATCCGCGCATCGCCAGCCGCATCGGCCCTGCCCAGGCGCGAGTCGCCGCCATGCTGCTGCTGACCCTGCGCGGCACACCGACCATCTACTACGGCGACGAGATCGGCATGGAGCAGGTGGCGATCGCGCCGGAGCATGTGCGCGATCCGTTCGAGACCAACGTGCCGGGGATCGGCGTCGGGCGCGACGGCGCCCGCACGCCCATGCAATGGAGCGCGGACAGGCATGGCGGCTTTTCGTGCGTTCGGCCGTGGCTCCCGCTCGCCGACGATGCCCGGCACAACAACGTCACCGATCAGCGGAACGACCCGGCGTCGATGTACCATCTGCACCGCCGGCTGCTGGCGCTCCGCCGCGAGCACGCAGCCCTGCGTATCGGCGACTACCAGCCGATCGTCGCGAGCGGCGATCTTCTCATGTACGTGCGCAGACACACCGACGAGCGCCTGCTTATCGCGCTCAATCTCGGTCGCGAGCCGACCGCAGTGACGTTCGACGGCACGCGGTTGCGCGGCGAGATGCTCCTGTCGTCCCACTGCGATCGCACCGACGAGCACGTCGAACACTCGATCGACCTTCGCGCCGACGAAGGCGTCGTCGTCGCGTTGAGTGAGGATTCCGACCTACCTCGATAGCAGCGCCTGGTCGGCATGGAACCGCCGGCATCTCCACGCGTTCATGTCGCAGTGCCGTGGCCACGGATGCACTGGCGACGGCATCGGCCCCCGCCACCGCGATGACGACGACGATCGTCATCGCGTGGCGGGCGTGCCGCAGACGGCTGGAGTTCTCCTATGGCTCGCAGATATTCGCGCAGTGCCTCGAAGGACGTGCGGGGCGCGATGCGCAAACGCAAGAGAGGCACATTGCGCAGCGGACGCAGCGGCAGGAAGGTCGAGAGCCGCAAACAGGCGATCGCGATCGGCCTGTCCGAAGCCCGGCGCAAGGGAAAGAAGGTGCCGGCGCGCGGCAAGCGCAAGGCGCGCAAGCGATAACGCATGTGCGCACGCCCGATCACATTTTCTCATGCTCCAGGGCGGGGGCTGTATAGCGTGACGTCACCGCGTTCTCTACGCGGCGAAGTGCCTCCTCGGCATCGAGGCTCTGATCCGACTCGATCTGGGCCGTTTCGGCCGCCAGCTCGTCGTCCTTGATGGCACTGCGAAACCAGGCGGAATAATCGCCCCGCCGCAGGTGATGCATCCAGGTGCGCTCGTCGACACCCTTGGCCATCTGCAGGAACAACGCGAGATTTTGGGCACGCAGATTGAGCTTGTTGTCTGGCCCGCGAAAATAGAAGCTCAAATCCTTGCCGAGATCGCCTTTGGCGTACTTGCGCACGTGCCGTTTGTGGACCTGCTCGGGGGGCTCGGGCTTGATCCTGCGCGGTGCCTCACCGGAGCCGACCGTCCACACCAGCGCCTCGTCGCTGCTCGGCGCGACATCGAGATCGGGGATTGATGTCCCCCTGCTCCGACCGAATGCTGCGAGCGCCTCGTGGGCTCCCTCTCCCACGGCAATGACGGTCTCGACCTTCTTCAGAGCAATTGGCGAGACCGCCTCCGGATGGACAGTGACCAGGATTGCAGCCGGGAGCTCGTCCGGCATGATCTCCGTCATGTCATCTCGCGACGCCGGCAGAAGATGGTGCGCCTCGTCGATCAGCAGCCAATGCGGACGCCCGGTCGCGGCGCGCAGCGCAGCGACCTGCGGCAACAGCTTGGCAAAGAAGGCCGGCCGTTCGTCGACCTTGAGGCTCTGCGTGTTGATGACGACATTGCTGCCGACCTTGCGCAGAAGCTTGATCGCCTCCTGGGCAGTGGGCGGCGCATCCGCGTCGCCGATCGAGACCGCGTCCTCGAGCTCGTCGTAGTCGCCCTCAGGATCGAACACGCAGAACTCGAACTTGCGCTCGGCCATGCGCTCGGTGAGCGCCGTCGCAAGCGTCGATTTGCCGGCGCCAGATTGGCCGGTGACCAGCACGCCGCCGCGATAGGGCTCGATATAGACGTTCCGGTCGCCATCTCGGCCGACCGGGATACCATGCCGGGCCGGCGGCAGGATGCGCGTCTCGTCCCGCACGATCAACTCCGTCAGCTCGACGACGCCGGCGCCATGATCGGCGGCGAGCTTGACGTCGGCGGACTCCTTGACCATCGGCAGCGCATTGGCGACGGCGGCGGCGCATCCGCAAGCGTGCAGGAAGGCGTGATCGTTCTCGGCATCGCCCACGCCGACGACATTGTGATGCGACAATTCCAGCTCGCGCAGCGCCGCCGCGAGCCCGGTCGCCTTGTTGACGCCGGGCGGCAGGATCATCACCGCACCCTTGTTGAAGATGATCTGCAGCTCGAGGCCGAGATCGCGGATCACCTGCAGGACCGTGGTGCCATGCGGCTCCCAGGTGGCGACGATCGAGCGGCCGACCGACAGCGGCGCGACGCCGCTGTCGCGCAGGCGCGCGACGAACGCCGCCGTCGGCGGCTCGGCGATGACGCGTTGCTTCTGCGTCGCCGGATCATGGATCAGCGCGCCGTTCTCGGCGACCACCCGATCGAACATGTCGAGATCCGGAAAGGCATCCTTGAGATGCGGCAGCTCGCGCCCGGTGACGAGGATCAGCCGGCGGCCGGTCGCCTTGAAGCGCCTGAGCGCCTCGACAGTGGCGGGCGCCACGACGCCGTCGTGGGCGAGCGTTCCATCGTAATCCGCCGCCAAGGCCAGGAAATACAAGACGAGTCCTTTGTTGCTGCCCGCACACGGGAAATGATGCAAGAGCCCGAAAGGTTCCTGCTTTGGTTTCCGCTGCCGAGCAGCGTTGCGACGGCGAACCATTCGCCGTTACGCAGCAGTGCGTCGCGTTCTGAATATGGTGATTATGGAAGCCGAACCGGCGCTCTCGAGACGTCGATCGTGGGCTCGGACAGCGCGCGCCCGCACGCTGAGCCGGTCGGTCAGTCGGCGATGCCGCGTCAGCTCACCCGATCATCGCTCAGGGCTTCGACCAGATTGAGTATCGACAGCCGCACCTTGTCGCTCTCGATCGTCGAATAGGCCTGCAGCAGTCGCAAGGCGTGCGGCCGCGTGAGCAGCTCGGCGGGCGATTCACTCGTGCTCTGGCTGGCCTCGGTGGCGCCGTCGAAGAACACGCCGATCGGCACATGCAGCACCGCAGCGATCTGCGTCAGCCGCCCCGCGCCCACACGATTTTTGCCCTTCTCGTACTTCTGGATTTGCTGGAAGGTAACACCGACCTTTTCGCCAAGCTCGGTCTGCGACATGCCAGCGCTCATGCGCTGCAGGCGAATACGCCGGCCCACCTCGACGTCGACCGGGTTTGGCCCCTTTCGTCTTTTCATTCACAGGCTCCCCAGAGTCTCGACTCTCGGGACTTATAGCAGAGAGATGTGCGGCGGAAGAGTGTTGCAAGCACATTACTGCAAACTGGCACGCCGTTCCGGTGCGCGAAATGCGACCGAACGTAACCAGTTTGCACTTCTCCGCGAATTGCCGGGTGTAATCCGACACCATCCACCCGACGTAGCGGCATGATTCCTCGGAGGTCGGATTGCTGAACACGTCACCGCAAAGAGAAGAAAATTTCCGGGTCTAATGCGGTTTCGGGGCCGCGACGGCCTGCTCGTCGTCGTCAGCGACGTCGACCAATATGGAGGAAGCCTCCTCCATATGTCTCGCTTCGAGGATAAGTTCGCCTTTGAGTCCCAGTCGCGCCGTCACCGTGGACCGGTCCCCGGCAAACCGGAAAAACGATTCCAATGCGGCGCGACTTGCCGGCGGAAGGTTGGCGAGGCCTCGCATCAGCGCCAGGAGATGGGGCTCCTGGGTCCAGTAATAGAGCTCGAACAGGCGCGACGGCGGCGTGGTCGCAACGATGTGCGAGATGACGCGCGTCAATTCGGCCTCGCTGAGAGGCCGCTGGGCGAGCGCCCGAGCGGATCGGCGCGTGGCGCGGCTCAAAGCTCGAGATTTCGACTTGCTATTGATGGGCATTGGTCTCCCTCGACACTGTCCGTCAGCACAAGCCTGGCAAGACGGACCAGCGTGACGAACAACGGCAGTCTCATCTCGGCTCCTTCGAGCATCGCGTAATCGAGCATGGAGGCGAGCGCGTTCACCCGTGACGGATGCCTCAGCGCAAGTTGCTCGTCCCGGCCGTCGCTCATTTCACCTCCGTAACCATCCATCCGGTCCGGAGCGCATCCCGGACAGGGGATGCGCTCCACCCGACGCGCCTTCTTGGTTGCGCATGCTCTACGCAGCTTCCTGCTCGTGGTGACGCGTCCACACGACCGGGAAGTCGGGTCCGCTCAACGGCTCGCCGTCCTGAAGCCGATGGGTGTGGTGGAGCTGGCGCGGCGCCCACGGCCGCGTGCAGAACCGAATGTCGTCACCGCAGTAGCGGAGCGAGGCGGCGCGTCTCACCTGATATCGCGTGTGGTTGCCGCCTGCGCCGTGCACGGTGCGATAGTGATGCACCAGCACGTCGCCCGGCTCGACGTCGAAATGCACGATGTCGTAGTCGCCGAGATGGCCTTCGATGTCGGGCAGAAGCTCGCCCTCGGCGCCCGGGAACGGCGTCTGCGCGATGAAGACGTTCGGCTGATAGAGCTTGCCGTCCTTGTGCGACCCGCGCCAGTACTGCATCGTGCCGCCCTCGAGCGTGACGGGATCGACCGGGATCCACAGCACGCAGCAATGATCGCCGTCGATCTCGAAATAGGTCGCGTCCTGGTGGAATGCGGTGCGCTCGCGCGTGCCCGGCTCTTTGACGAAGATCTGGTCGCCGAAGAAGCTGACGCGCTCGGACTCGAGCAGCGCCGCCGCGATCTCGGGCGCAGCGCCGCCCAGGCTGAAGCTGCGGAATTCGCGCAGCCGCGCGGCGATGCCGGTATCGAGCAGGAAGCTGCCCTTGCTCGCCTCCGTCTGGTCGAGCAGCAGCGGCTTTCCGCTCGACTTCACGTACTCCATGATCGCGGCGATGTCGTATTGCCCTTCGCTGATCGCGTGCAGGCTGTCGATATCGTCGGCCTCGACCGCGCGCGTCATGACGCTGAGATCGTAGCCGCTCGGGCTCTGTGGGATGGTGCGGACCGCTTCGTCGATGCAGCGCCGCAGCGAGTTGACGGCCGGCAGCGTGAGCACGCCGCGCAGCAGGACTACGCCGGCGCTCCTGTAGGCCGCGACTTCATCAGGCGTAATGGGTCTTGCGAGCTTGGTCATGGGAGCCTCCATTCGACGGATGATCTGGGTTCAGTGCATCAGCTCGGGGGATCTCTCGCCGGCGTGCCCGGGGATCTGCTCGGCGAGATCCCTGGCGTTCTCGCCGACAAAGCGGCGGCGGCGCGCGCGCCCAAACGTGCGCAGCGAGTCGACGACGTCGCGCGTCACCGGCCAGCGGAACGCGATGCACTCGCCGCCGCCCGGCGCGCTGCGGCCACCCCCGTAGGGATGCGCCAGTCCGAGCGGGATGGTCTGCGGCACCATCTCGACGAAGCCGGGGAACGCCGTCATGTCGACGACGCACTGGATGTAGGAGAGCCGGTTGACGAGGCCCCATTCGACCATCGCGGCCAGCACGCGCACACGCGCGCCGTGATTGTCGCGGCCGTGCCCCTTCAGCGGCAGGAAGAAATAGCGCGTGCACTCGTAGACGCGCGGGTCGCGCGCGGCATCGCCGGTCTCGACGAGATGCGGAAAGTAGTCGGCGACCAGCGAGCACTGCTCGGACGGAACCAGGCGCACGGAGGCCTGGAGGATGCCGTCGTCGGTGACGTCGAGAAAATATACCGCGTCATCGACGTCGTATTGGTCGATCTCCTGGCCGTTGCTCGACGGCAGCGGCCAGCCGAGCTCCTTGATGAAGATCTGATGGCGGAGCCGGAACATCCGCTCGAAATAGCCGGCTTGCTGGCTCCGCTGTGTTCCCTTCAGGATGACGATCATGGTCCGCCTCGCGCATTTGCGCGGGACTGTCCATTGTCGTCGTCGCGGCGGCTATCCCAAGAAATCGGGATGGACGCGTGAACGCGGTCTGCTAGACCGAAATTTCACCCAGCCGGATGGCCTGGACCACCGCATAGGTGCGGCGGAGTGCGTCGAGCTTGCGCTTGGCGTTTTCGACGTGCTGGGTCACGGTCGCGGTCGCGATCGACAGGATCTGCCCGATCTCCTCGTCGGACTTTCCGATCGCCACCCACTGCATGATCTCGCGTTCACGCCGTGTCAGTGGCGTGTGCTCGATGTCCTGGCGTTGCGCCTTGAGCGTGGCGCGTTTGAGCGCATGATGGCTGTAGATCGCGATGATCTCCAGCGCCGTACGTGCCCGCGGCGTGAGATCCGGCTCGAGGCCGCACGGGCAGAAGCAGGACATCGAGCCCGATCCGGTGACAATCTGGATCATCATGCCGTCGCGCGACCCCCATTCGCGCGCTTCGTCGATGATCTTGACCTCTTCCTTCTTCAGCGGCCGGTTCTTGCGCAGGTCGCTCCAGGAATAGGGACTGAGGTTTTGCCGCAGCTCGGTGACGACCGGGTCGCGCAGCACGTAGTTCTGCTCGGAATAGCGTTCGATGTAGTCGGACGGCCGGTTGTTGAACCACATGCAGTCCTTGAACTGCTGGCCGGGCGCCGGCATGGAAAAGCTGGTGAGGTGGCGAAAGCCGAACCACTCCAGCTCTTTCATCACGTGCGCGCTGATCTCCTCATACGTGCTCAGCTGCTGCAGCCGCTGGACAAAGTCGAGCGCGCGCTTGCCGTACGGGTCGGCTTCGAGCAACGGAACCCCCGGATTCCGGTGTGTTCAAGACAGAATTTTCGGGTGGATCAATGTAGAGCCCGCAACGCGGAATTGTCCACGACCTCAGGTTTAATGCGTATAGGACGATTCGGGTTGCCCGCGCATATGCCGTTGGGTCATGACGGCAGGCACCCCGGAAAACATTCTGGGCAATGGAACGCGAGGGGAGGTCACCGCGCCGGACGCCGGGTACGCTCCGAAGGGGGCGATGGGTGGATCACCTCAGAGCGCCCCGGCGCGGCGCGGGATGGTGGCCGCGCACCAATCAAATAGCCCGTCGTGGCGATCGAGGGGTGTGACGTACGTCACCAGTCGGTTGCGTTCCCAACTATAGTTGTTAGGACATTGATCACGCCGGAATTGGGTCTCCGAGTGGGAGGAAATCCATGGGTCGACGGCCCTGCAAGGCTCTCCTGCTGATTGGCGCGCTGCTCGCAATGACTGCCGGCCTGCAACCGGCCTCGTCCCAGCAATTCACCGCGGCCGAGATTGCCGACATGAAATCGGCCTACAAACGCCCGCCGCCGCGTCCGATCGAGAGCCAGGCCCTGGTCGATCTCGGCCGCCTGCTGTTCTGGGATCCACGCGTCTCGGCGTCCGGCAAGCTGGCCTGCGTCAGTTGCCATCTGCCGAACCTCGGCTGGTCCGTCACCGAGCCGCGCAGCATCAACGTGTCGGGCAAGCCGACCTCGCGCAAGTCGCAGACCCTGTTGGCGATCGGCCACATGCCGCCGAATGTGCCGAACGGCTGGGACGGACGTAATCCGACGTTCGAGGCCCAGGCCAAGTCGTCGATCGCGACCGGATCCATGTCTATGCGCGAGACCGACACGCCGGTGAAGGTCGAGGTGATCGAGGAGCGGATCCGCGCGGTCCCCGACTATGTCGAGCGCTTCAAGGCGGCGCTGCCGGACATGCCGCTCAATATCGACGCGATCGTCAAGGCGATCGCCGCCTATGAACGGACCTTCGAGCCGGGGCCGGCGCCGTTCGATCGCTGGGTCGACGGCGACGAGACGGCGATCTCGGAACAAGCCAAGCGCGGTTTCGTGCTGTTCAACAACAAGGCGCTCTGCTTCACCTGCCACGGCACCTGGCGGTTCACCGACGACGATTTCCACGACATCGGCACCACCACGACCGATCTCGGCCGCGGCCGCGAGGTGAAGACCGACCCGCAGATGCAATACGCATTCAAGACGCCGACGCTGCGGTCGGTCGCATTGCGCGCGCCCTACATGCACAACGCTTCGGCGGCAACGCTCGACGACGTCATCCAGCACTACGAGAAAGGCGGCATCGAGAGGCCGAGCCGCTCGCCGCTGCTCGCACCGCTCGATCTCAGCGAGCAAGAGCGGCGCGACCTGGTGGCATTCCTGGAGACGCTGACCGGAAAGCCCGAGGGGGACGCGGCGCCAAAGCTGCCCACCGGGCCCTGACACATGCGGCTTGCGGCCGCGGCGGACTTTCTCCAACGCATCCGCCTCTTGGATAAATTTCCTCCTCAGGGCATGAATCCGGAATGAATCCGGCGTTCCCGTCGTTCTAACGGGGGCGCTGAACGCGGCGATCGATGGATCCTGCGTCCGAGGCATTCGGAGGAACGCCATGAACAAGAAGCCCACTCTCAAGACCGAACGGTCAATCGACGAACTTTACGCCAACGATCCCGAACGGGCCGACGCCGCCGTGTTCGGCCGCAGGGCCAACCTGAACCGGCGAGGTTTTCTCAACGGCGCCGGGCTTGCCGCCATGGGTGCGGCGGTCGGCGGGGCGATCCCGTTTGCCGCCGACATGCCGGCCGGGCTCGCGCCTGCCGCGCTGGCGCAAGGCGCACCGCAGGCCTCGCCGCCCGCATCGCCACCGGCGGCCGCCGCACCGGCGAGCGCCGGGCCAAAAATCCTCGAGTTCCCCGGCAAGGACAACGGACTCGTCGTGCTCGGCGACCGGCCGCTGGTGGCGGAGACGCCGGAGCACCTGCTCAACGACGACACCACGCCGACGGGCAAGTTCTTCATCCGCAACAACGGACAGATTCCGCAGGAGTCGACGCAAGGCGACGGCTGGAAGCTCACCGTCGACGGCGAGGTGAACACCAAGCTCGAGCTCACTCTCGGCGAGCTCAAGAAGCGGTTCGCGAACAAGACCTATCGCATGGTTCTGGAATGCGGCGGCAACGGCCGCTCGTTCTTCAATCCGCCCGGACGCGGCAACCAATGGACCAATGGCGGCGCCGGCTGTGCCGAGTGGACCGGCGTCTCGCTCGCCGAGGTGCTCAAGGCGGCGGGGCTCAAATCCTCTGCCAAGTTCACCGGCCACTACGGCGCCGATCCGCACCTCTCCGGCGACACCACAAAGGAGACGCTGTCGCGCGGCGTGCCGATCGGCAAGGCGATGGAGCAGCACGGCCTGATCGTGTGGGCGATGAACGGCACACCGCTGCCGCACATCCATGGCGGGCCGGTGCGGCTGCTGATCCCCGGCTGGCCCGGATCGGCGTCGAGCAAATGGCTCACCCGGATCTGGGTGCGCGACCGCGAGCACGATGGACAAGGCATGACCGGCACCAGCTATCGCGTGGCAATCGTGCCGATGGTTCCGGGTGGCAAGGCAGACGACAAGAACTTCCGCATCCTCGAGTCGATGCCGGTGCGCAGCATCGTCACCAATCCGGCAAATGGCGCGCGGCTTCCCGCCGGCGCGCGCGAGCTCGCCTTGCGCGGGGCCGCGTGGGCGGGCGACCTCACCGTGCAGAAGGTCGACGTGTCGATCGACTATGGCGCGAGCTGGTCGCCGGCCAAGCTCGCTCCGGTCAAGAACCGTTATGACTGGCACCGCTGGTCGGCCGGCGTGAAATTTCCGTCCGACGGCTATTTCGAGCTGTGGGTGCGCGCGACCGACTCGCAAGGCAAGATGCAGCCGCACATCGCCGGCAACTGGAATCCGCAGGGCTACGGCGCCAATCCGATGCACCGCGTCGCGGTGCTGATCGGTTAGCGCATGTCCCGGAAAAGTGGATACCGGTTTTCCGAAAAGGACATGCGCAACCAAAGGGACGACTTGATGCGCACATCGCTCGTCGCGGCGCTGCTGGCTCTCATCGTCGCCGCGACGGCATTCAGTCTCGGGGCCGGAGCGCAGGCTCCCGCACCCTTCCGGCCGAGCGACGAGCAACCGGAGGATCTACCCACCGGTCCCGGTCGCGACGAGACGTTCTATGCCTGCACGGCGTGCCACAACTTCAAGCTGGTCTCGGCACAAGGAATGAGCCGCGCGCAGTGGGACGAAACACTGAGCTGGATGACTAAGCGCCACAACATGCCGGACATCCAGGGCGACGATCGCCAGCTGATCCTCAGCTATCTCGAGAAGCAATATCCGCCCAAGCCGGCGCGCGCCGGTGGCTGGAAGAATCCGTTTTCGCCGCAGTAGCTGGGAAGTTGTGGATCAGCGCTTGGTGCAGCGGCCCTGCGCCGGCTGGCAGGCGATGCTGATATTCGAGCAGGCGAACCTGGTTTCCTTCTTGCCGTCGGACCGCGCACAGACGCGACAGCCATCGGTCCATTCCAGGCAGGCCGCGTCGGCACCCGCGAGGCTGCCCTCCGGCGTGCCGACCGGCGTCGCCGCTGGAGCCTCGGCGGGCGTCGATGCCGGCGCATCGGCAGCGCCTGTGCTGGCGATACCGAGCGACAGCATCGCCATGACGGCGACAATGGTCATGTGAACCCGCATGAGTCCTCCGCGGCGCCATGGGCGACGCGCCAAACATAGCCGATCAAGACGAATGCGAGCCAGCTATCGGGAACGGGCTTAGGTGCGGGCAGCCTCGGCTTCGGTCGGAATTACTCCGTGGGGCGTATATTTATCGACCGCGTCGGGAAGCTCACGGGAGAGCCGTGCCAGCAGCTGTTCCCGCGACAAGCCGGTCTGCTTCGACAAGGTGTCCAGCACCTCCGGGCCAATCGCCTGTTCGAGCTGCGGCGGCGCAATCGGCTTGTTGGGACCCGTCCTGACCCACGAGTCCGCCGTGTCGCCGTGCCCACTCTGCTTGAAGCGATCCATCAATTCGCCCAAGCCGCCGCTCAGGATGCTGCCGACGCTCGAGCCGCCAAGGCTGGTGGCGAGCCGGCCGAGGATATCGCCGGTACCAGCTTGCTGCTGTCCCGGCTGCCCCGGCGCTCCAGGCGTCTTGCTCCCATTCCCCCCAACCCCCTTGAGCATTTCCGCGATCTTGTCCCTGTTCTGGTAGCCCGCGATCGCGAGCAGACCGAGCAGGACCGTCATGGATGGATATCCCCGGGCCATGGTGTTCTCCCTCAACACGATACTGGGGAGGATCAACCCGGGAACCGACACATCGGTTCCGCCAGCGATACGTCAACCTGGCTCGATCTCGGGCACACGGCCGCCGAGCTCCTCGACGAGGACGCGCGTGTTCTCGCCATAGTCGACAGGCAACGCGACGAGATGGACGCCGCCGTCGGCGAAGGCTTTTTCCAGGGACGGCACCAGCTCCGCGACGGCGGCGATGCGATGACCACGCGCCCGGTAGGACTGCGCATAGCTGACGAAATCCGGATTGCCGAACGTCATGCCGAAATCGGCGAAACCGTCGACCGCCTGCTTCCAGCGGATCATTCCGTAGGCGTGGTCCTCGATGATCAGCACGACCAGGTCGAGCCCGAGACGCACGGCGGTTTCGACCTCCTGGCTGTTCATCATGAAACCGCCGTCGCCGCATACCGCCAGAACGTGCCGGCGCGGATTGAGGAGCTTTGCCGCGATGGCCGAAGGCAGTCCCGCACCCATGGTGGCGAGCGCGTTGTCGAGGAGGAGCGTGTTGGCGACGTGGGTGCGGTAATTTCGCGCGAACCAGATCTTATACATGCCGTTGTCGAGGCAGACGATGCCATCCTCCGGCATGGCGGCGCGGATGTCGCGCACCAGGCGCTGCGGGATGACCGGAAACTGGTCGGACTCCGCGCGCTCGTTGATATGACCGAGGATCTTCTTGCGCAGCGCGAGCATCTCGGCATCCGGCTTGAGCCGTCCGGCCAGGCGGTCGGCGAGCCCCGTCACCGTCGCGCCGATGTCGCCGACAAGCTCGGCGTCGGGATGAAACACCTGCTCCACGGTCGCCGAGCCGTAGCCGATGTAGATCACCTTCGGACCGCCGGCGTGCTCGCCCATCAGGAACGGCGGCTTCTCCACCGTGTCGTGGCCGATGGCGATGATGAGGTCGGCGCGGTCGATCGCATCGTGGACATAGTCGCGCTCCGACAGCGCTGCGGTGCCGACGTAGAGGTCGGAGCCGCCGGTCACCGCGCCCTTCCCCATCTGCGTGTTGAAGAACGGAATGCCGGCGCGGCGCACAAAATCGGAGAGCGGCTCGACCAGGCGCGGCCGGTTGCCTGCGGCACCGATCATGACGAGCGGACGCTTCGCGGCAAGGATCATCGCGGCGATGCGATCGAGCGCGGCGGCCGGCGCCACCGGCCGGTCGATCGGATGTGGCGGCACCAGCGCGGCGTCGGCCTGCTCGGCGGCAATGTCCTCCGGCACCTCGAGGTGCACCGGTCCGGGACGCTCCTCGACGGCGACGCGAAACGCGTCGCGCACACTGGTGGGGATCGACGCGGCCGAGACGATCTGTCGGGTCATCTTGGTCAGCGGACGCATGGCGCCGACGATGTCGACGATCTGGAAACGCGCCTGCCGCGCGCTCTTGATCGCCTTCTGGCCGGTGATCATCAGCATCGGCATGGCGCCGAGATGCGCGTAGGCGGCGCCGGTGGTGAAATTCAGCGCGCCCGGCCCGAGCGTGGACAGGCACACGCCGGGCTTGCCGGTCAGACGGCCCTGCGTCGCCGCCATGAAGGCGGCGGCCTGCTCGTGGCGCGTCAGCACCAGCTCGATGCTCGACTTGCGCAGCGACTCCACGACATCCAGGTTCTCCTCACCCGGAAGGCCGAAGATGCGCTCGACGCCTTCGTTCTCCAACGCGGCAATCAGCAGATCGGAGCCTTTGGCCATGGTTCGTTCCCGCGCGTGAGCCGGTGGCCCAGCCTACGCGCCGAGCGGTGCCACTGCCAGCTTCACGCAGCGTGCGCTGCGGCCCTGCCCCATGGCAGTCGCAGGAATATCGCCGTCCTGGCAGGCTGCGTCGGCAATGCGGCAGCGCGGCGCGAAGGCACAGCCGCGCGGCGCCTGGTCGAGCCGCGGTGGTGCGCCGGGGATGGCGTCGAGCCGCTTGCCGCGCCTCGCGCCATGGATGGTCGAGGACAGGAGGCCCTTGGTGTAGGGATGCGCAGGGCTCGCGATCACCTCCGCCAAGGTCCCGGTCTCGACGATGCGGCCGGCATACATGACGGCAATGCGGTTCGAGATCTCGACGGCCACGCCGATGTCGTGGGTGACGAAGATAACCGCCATGCCGAGCTCGCGCTGCAGCTCACGCAGCAGCAGCAGGATCTGGATCTGCACGGTGGCATCGAGCGCGGTGGTCGGCTCGTCGGCGAGCAGCACCTTCGGGCTGCAGGAGAGCGCGAGCGCGATCATCGCACGCTGGCGCATGCCGCCGGACATCTCGTGAGGGTAAGCATCGAGCCGCCGCTTGGCCGAGGGGATGCGGACGCCCTCCAGCATCTCGAGCGCGCGCTTCCTTCCATCCGCGAAGCTCACGCCCTTGTGGCGCACCACCGTCTCGGCGATCTGATCGCCGATCGTGTAGACCGGGTCGAGCGCCAGCATCGGCTCCTGGAAGATCATCGAGACGGTGCCGCCGCGCATCTGCTCGAGCTCGGCCTCGGTCATCGCCTGTACGTCGCGTCCCGCAACCTTGATCGTTCCCGTGATCGCGCTGCGGCGCACCGGCAGCATGCGCAGCAGCGCGCGCAACGTGACGCTCTTGCCGGAACCGGACTCGCCGAGCAGCCCGAGCACCTCGCCCTGCTTCAGTGCGATGTCGACGCCGTTGAGCGCATACACGTTGCGCTCGCCGGTGAAGCGCACGTGCAGATCGCGGATCTCGATGATCGGGCTGGTATTTGCGTTCATGGCAGCGTTGGAATCCGCCGATGATGATCGGTGACATCCTGGAAGGCCGCGCCGAGCGCCATTAGGATTTCGTCGCCGAATGGCCGGCCGATCAGCTGCAGGCCGATCGGCAGGCCCTGCTGGGACTGCCCGGCCGGCACCACCAGCGCCGGCAGGCCGAGATAGTTCACCGGCCGCATGAACCGCGTGATCGCCTGGATCGCCGCCTCGGCCCCCGCGCCGGCGCCGACGTCAGTTGCCGCGATGGTCGGCGCCACCGCGCGCGAGGCTGGCGCGACGATGACGTCGACCTTGCCGATCGCCTCGAGGTGCGCGGCGAGTGACGGCCCGCGCCAGCGCAGCGCCTCGAGATACTGGACCGCGCTGTAGGCGAGCCCGTTCTCGAGGCGATTGCGCACTTGCGGGCCGTAATCGGCGGCGCGCGTGCGCAGCCAAGGCGCATGGCAGGCAGTCGCCTCGACCGCGAGCACGATCAGTGCGGCGGCCGCCACGGCAGTCTGGTCCGGCAGGTCGACCTTGACGATGCGCGCACCGAGCTTGCGGAATTCGGCGAGCGCGGCTTCCAGCGCCGCGGCGACGTCGGCTTCCAGGTCGTCGACATAGAAGCTGGTCGGCACGCCGATGGTGAGCCCCTTCGGCGAGCGTTTCGCCGCGCGCGCATCCCATGCGGGCGCGCCGGCGGTGGTCGGATCGAGCGGGTCGGGCCCGGTGATCGCGGCGGCGATCAGGGCGCAGTCCTCCGCGGTCTGCGCCAGCGGCCCGACGCTGTCGAGCGTGAACGAAAGCGGCAGCGCATTGGCGCGGCTCACCCGGCCGTTGGTCGGCTTGTAGCCGGTGACGCCGCAGAAATGCGCCGGCAATCTGATGGAGCCACCCGTGTCTGAGCCGAGCGCCGCCGGCGTGAGCCGCGCCGCCACCGCCGCGCCCGAGCCCGACGACGAGCCGCCGGTGATGCAGCTTTTGTCCCACGGATTGCAGGCATTGCCGAGATAAGTGTTGTGGCCGGTCGGGCCGTAGGCGAACTCCGCCATGTGCAGCGCGCCGAGGCGGAGCGCGCCCGCCGCCTCCAGCTTCGCGATGGCCGTCGAGGTCGCCGGCGCGATGAACCCTTCGCGCACCTTGGAGCCGCAGCCGGCGGGCTTGCCTTTCACGTAATACATATCCTTGTGCGCGAGCGGCACGCCATGCAGCGGACCTTTCGCGCTGCCGCGCGCGAGCGCCCGGTCGGCCGCCCTGGCGGCGCGGATCGCTTCGTCGGCCTCGACCCGCACGAACGCATTGATGACCGGCTGCCAGGCCTCGATGCGCTTCAGCAGCGCCTTGGTCAGCTCGAGCGACGAAACCTTGCGCCGCCGGATGGCGGACGCGGCGTCCTTGAGCGAAAGCATCGCGGGATCGGTCACCGGTCGAGCTCCGCGCGCTGCACCACGACGAAGCTCGACGGCTCGATCTCGAGCGGCATGGCGAGATCGATCGCGGCAAAGCGCGCCGCGGTCGGTCCAACTGCCTGGGCGATACGCGCCTCCGCGCCGGGCTGAATCGGCACCCGCGCCGCGGCGGCGATAGCGGCAACGCGTTCCGGGGTGACCTGGTCAGGCATGTACCTCCTCCGTGACTTGTTTGCTTGCGCGACGATCCGCCCGGCTATGACCGGAGGCCGGATCGACCATGTGGCATGCGGCCGCGTGGCCGTCATTGCCGGTCGGCGTCAGCGCCGGCCGCTTCTCGCTGCACACCGGCTCGGCGTACGGACAGCGCGTGTGGAACCGGCAGCCGGACGGCGGGTTGATCGGGCTCGGCGGGTCGCCGGCGATCGGCGCCGCCTCGGTGCGGCGGCTCGGGTCGAGCGACGGCATCGCCGCGAGGAGCGCGCGCGTATAGGGATGGCGCGTGTCCGCCCACAGCGTCTCGACCGGCGCCTCCTCGACGACCTCGCCGAGATACATCACCACCACGCGGTCGCTGATGAAGCGCACCACGTTGAGGTCGTGCGAGATGAAGATGTAAGTGAGGCCGAGCTCGTTCTTGAGGTCGACCAGGAGATTGAGCACCTGCGCCTCGACCGACTTGTCGAGCGCCGACACCGCTTCGTCGAGCAGCACGAGGCGCGGCGCCAGTGCGAGCGCGCGGGCGATGTTGACGCGCTGGCGCTGCCCGCCGGACAGCTCATGCGGATAGCGGCCGCCGAACAGCGCCGGATCGAGGCCGACCTTGCGGAGAAGATCATGCGCACGCTCGCGCGCCTCGGCCGGCGCGACGCCGTGCACCTTCGGCCCGAACGCGATGGTGTCCTCGATGGTCAGGCGCGGATTGAGCGAGGAATAGCTGTCCTGGAACACCATCTGCACGCGCCGGCGCAGCTCGCGCACCGACAGGTCGTCGCCGACCGCCTCGCCGTCGAACACGATCTCGCCCGCGTCGGGCTCGATCAGGCCGATGATCAGCCGCGCGGTCGTGGACTTGCCGCAGCCCGACTCGCCGACGATGCCGAGCACTTCGCCCTTGCCGACGGCAAGCGAAACATCGTCGACCGCGCGCACCACGCCGCCGCGCCCGCGCAGGCCGCCGCCGACCGCGAAATGCTTGCTTAAGGCCCGCACCTCGAGCAGCGGCTGCTGCGGTCCGCCGAGATCGGCGACCGGCGCGGTGAGGTCAGCTTCGGACATCCATCGCGCTCCGCACGCCGTCGCTGAGAAGGTTGAAGCAGATCGAGACGATGAAGATCATCGCGCCGGGCAGCGCCGCGACCCACGGGTTGGCGTAGATCGCGGTGCGCAGCTGATTCAGCATCAGTCCCCATTCCGGCTCCGGCGGCTTGGTGCCGAGGCCGAGAAACGACAGCCCGGCGGCGAGGATCATGCACACGCTGATCAGGCTGGTCGCGTAGACGAAGATCGGGCCCAGCACATTGCCGAGCACGTGCACGCGCATGATGGTGAGCGGCCCCGCCCCCGAGGCGCGCGCGGCATCGACGAAGTCGAGATTGCGCACGCTGGTGGTGACGCTCTCGGACACGCGCACGATCGGCGGAATGAAAACGATGGTCAGCGATATCAGGCTGTTGAGGATGCCGCCGGTCAGCGCGCCGGAGATGCCGATGGCGAGCAGCACCGACGGAAACGCGTAGACCACGTCCATGACCCGCATGATGACCTGATTGACCAGCCCGCCGACATAGCCGGCCAGCACGCCCAGCGTCGTTCCGATGGTGAAGGCGAACGCGACCGGGACGAGGCCGAGAACGAGCGACAGCCGGCCGCCATAGATCAGCCGCGTGAGCATGTCGCGACCGAGATCGTCGGTGCCAAGCGGATAGCCCGCCGTGCCGATCGGCCGCAGCCGGCGGATCATGCTGCCCTGGAACGGGTCGGCGAGGCCGAGATAAGGCGCGAAAATCGCCGCGAGCGCGATCACGAGCAGAACCACGGCGCAGCCGACGCTGACCGGATCGCGGGTCAGGCGGCGGAGCACGGTGCCCCAATAGCCGCGCGCCTTCGCGACGGTCGCGATGCGGACGACGTCCTCGGCGATCGCGCTCATCGCTCAGCCTCGCTTGATGCGCGGATCGATCGCCGCCTGCAGGATGTCGACGATGAGGTTGAGCACGACGAAGAACATGGCGAGCACCAGGATCGTGCCCTGAAGGAGCGGCAAATCGCGCTGGAAGATCGCATTGTTCAAGAGCAGGCCGGTGCCCGGCCAGGAGAACACGGTCTCGATCAGGATCGAGCCGCCGAGCAGATAGCCGAACTGCAATCCGATGACGGCGATGGCGGTCGGCGCGGCATTCTTCGCGACATGTCGGAACACGCGCGCCTCGCTCAGGCCTTTGGCGCGCAGCGCCAGCACGAACTCCTGCGACAGGAGATCGCCGACCAGCGCGCGCACCGTACGCGTGACGATGCCCATCGGAATGACCGACATGGTCACCGCCGGCAGGATCAGGTGCCTGATGTGCTCCCAGTCCCACGCCCAGCCGCCCGGTCCTATTCCGACCGCAGGCAACCAATTGAGCAGCACCGAGAAGATGATCACCAGCACCATGCCGAGCCAGTAATGCGGCGTGGACACGCCGGTGATGGCGAAGGTCGTGACCGCACGATCGACCCAGGTGTCGCGGAAGTAGCCGGCGAGGAAGCCGCACAGCAGACCGACGGCGAAGCCGATCAGCGCGGCGAGCAGCGCCAGCATCACGGTGTTGCCGACCGCGCGCGTCACCTCCTCGACCACCGGACGCCCGGTTGCGATCGAGCTGCCGAGGTCGCCGTGCAGCGCGCGCCACAGCCACATCCCGAACTGGACCGGCCACGGCCGGTCGAAGCCGTAGATCGCGCGCATCTCGGCCTGCAGCTGCGCCGAGGCGTCGGGCGGCAGCACCGAGACCAGCGGATCGCCGGGCGCGAGATGGACCAGCGCGAAGCAGACGATGCTGACGCCGAGCGCCACAGGCACGACGTACAGAAGCCGCATGAACGCGTAGGTCAGCATCGGTCACGCCGGTCAAAAGGTCATGCAGCGCGCCACGTCGGACGCGCTGCATGACCGATGCACCACGCCTCAGTTCATCGTCATCGTCGAGAAGTCGACGAACCAGCTCTTCGGCTGCACGAAGTTCTTGATCTTCGGGCTGAGCGCGCGCGGCCCGACGTCATGCGCGACATAGAGGAAAGCCGCCTCGTCGACCGAGCGCTCGTGCAGCGCGGCGAGCGCCTTGTCGCGCTCGGCCGGATCGAACGCGGTGCGCACGACCGCGACCAGCTTGTCGAACTCCGGATCGTTGATGAAGCCCCAGTTGTTCGACACCGGCGGCGCCATCTTGGAGTCGAGGAAGCGGATCATCGCGAAGAACGGATCCATCGCCGCGTAGGTCACGTTGGTCGCGTGGGCGCCGCGCGCCGACTCGTCCTTCGCGCCCTTGCGCCAGTTGGTGAACAGCGTGTTCCACTCGATCACGTCGAGCTCGACGTCGAAGAAGCACTCGGCGAGGCTCTGCTGCACGAATTCATTCATCGGCACCGGCAGCATCTGGCCCGAGCCCGAGGCCGAGGTCTGCGTCTTCACCTTCAGGCGCTTGTCCTTGGAGAAGCCGGCCTCGGCCATCAGCTTGCGGCCCGCATCCGGATCATACTTGATCTGGAACTTCGGATTGCCGCGCCAGGGATGACCCGGCTCGAACGTGCCGCTGGCCGGCGCCATCAGCCCGCCGAGCAGGCCGTCCTTCATGGCGTTGCGATCGACGCACAGGTTCGCCGCCTTGCGCACGCGGACGTCGTTCCAGGGCGAGCCGTCGATGCGGCTGAACTGCCACGGCCACACATGCGGCTGCTCGTTCGAATAGACGACGAAGCCGCGCTGCTTGATCTGCGGCAGCGCGTCCGGCGCCGGGTTCTCGATCCAGTCGACCTGGCCCGACAGGAGCGCGGCAGTGCGCGCATTCGGCTCCGGCATCGGGAGGAGCACCATGCGGTCGACCTTGGGCACGCGCTTCGCGTCCCAGTAGCCGGCGTTCTTCACGAGCTCGAGCCGCTCGCGCGGCACGAACTTGTCCATCTTCCAGGGGCCGGTGCCGGACGCGTTGCGCGAGAACGCGTCCCACGCCTGCTTGGCGCGCTCCTTCGGATCGGTGACGCTCGCGGGCACGGCGTCGGCGAGCTTCTGCCAGTGCGCCGGGCTCGCCATGAACAGATTGGTGAGGTTGATCGGCAGGAGCGCGTCGGGCGCGGCGGTGGTCAGCTCGACCGTCATGTCGTCGAGCTTCTTGGCGCTGCGCAGGTTCGGCATGCGCGAGGCGGTGACGCCGACCTGGCTCGGATCGAAATGCGCTGCGTCCTGCTTGAGCACCTTCTCGACGTTCCACACCACCGCGTCGGCGTTGAAGCTCGCGCCGTCATGGAATTTGACGCCGGGGCGCAGCTTGAAGATCCACTTGGTCTTGTCGTTCGGATCGACGGCCCATTCGGTGGCGAGGCCGGGGATCACCACGCTCGCCTTGTCGGCCGAGGAAAGGTCCCAGGTGGTGAGCCCCTCGTACATGGTGTTGCCGGTGAACCGGTTGCCCTCGAACCCCTGGTCGGGCTGGCCGAGCGTGCGCGGAATGTCGGCCGCGGTCATGCCGATGCGGACGACCGATTGCGCCAGCGCTGCTGATGTAGCGGCCGCGAAGGCGAGCGAGGCGACCGCGGCAATGCGAACCAAGTTTTGCATGACACCCTCCGATTTATTGGCCCCGTCCCGTTCAAAGAGCGTGCCACACTACCCGCGCAGTTGGCCGGCTCTTCAACCGGGACCCGTCGATATCCGGCTTCCATTATGCCCATAAATTGGGCGGCGCGCTCAGGACTTGGGTGAGTATGCGGCAAAGAGACCGGAATAGTCCTTCGGGACCGGCCGGGCGTAAGGGCCGCGTTTCGAGGTCTTCAGACCGGTCGACGCCAGCCCTTCGGCCAGGGTGACGGCCGAGGCGACCCCATCGACCACCGGCACGCCGAACTCCGCCGAAAGGGACGCGGCAAGATCGGCCATGCCTGCACAGCCGAGCACAATCGCGTCGGCGCCGTCGTGCGCGAGCGCAGCCGCGATCTCGCCAGCGATGCGGGCGCGGGCGTTGGACGACGGATCGTCGAGCGCGAGCACCGGAATGTCGGTCGCGCGCACGCGCCCGCAGCGGCGGTCGAGGCCGTAGCGGATGAGGTTGGTCTCGATCACGGCGACCGAACGCGACAGCGTGGTGACCACCGAGAAGCGATGGCAGAGCAGGCTCGCATAGTGAAAGGCCGCCTCGCCGATGCCGACCACCGGCGCGTTCGCGGCGGCGCGCGCGGCGTCGAGGCCGGTGTCGTCAAAGCAAGCGATCACGTGCGCATCGACGCCCGCCGCCTCACCCTCGGCGATCCGCACCAGGACGCCGGGCACGGCGAACGCGTCATCGTAATAACCCTCGATCGACGCCGGCCCGAACGCGGGCTCGACTGCGCGGATGACGGTGCCTGGCCGTGCGGCTTGCTTGGCGGCTTCGGCGATGGCGCGGGTCATCGCCGCACTGGTGTTGCCGTTGATGATGTTGAGATGCACGCGGCGCCCCCGAGCATGAAGAGAGCTTCAACTGTAAGCGAACCGCACGGTCTGCGCGCCGGTTGACATCGTTCACTATTTGTTCCTACACTAAAACTGGGACGCCGACATAAAGAGGCCGCCGATCGAGGAGGCCATACCAATACAAGCGGGGGCTGCGATGGCTGAATCGGAAGTGCCTTGGTACGTCAGTTTGATTGTGTCGTGGGTGCCGCTGCTAACGTGGTTGGCGGTCGGCTTGTATATTGGGCGGCAGTTTCAACGCGGTCTGTTCACCAAAGATGGTCGTTCGATCGCAGACGTATTTGCCGAGATTGCCAACGAATTGAAACGTCGAGACGACAGATCAAAGTCCGCCTCGGCGCCCTAAGAAATTTCGTCGCCACTCACCCGATGCACGTCCGGCCCGGCTGCGAGCCCACGGCGCTGTGGCTGCACTGGCAGCGCGGCGGCCGCTCGATGATCGACACGGTGACCGTGGTGATGCGGTTCTTCTTCACCACGATGTCGCACAGCGGGAACATCTGGCCGCCAGGCCCTTCGACCTGCAGCCGACTGGTGCCGGACCTGCGCGAGAGGATTGTCTCGCCCTTCTTCAGCTGCTCGATCTTGTCGGAATCGAGATAGAGTGGCGGCGGCGTAATCACCGAGGCCGGCACTGTCTTCACCTGGACGAAGCCGCTGCCGTCCTGTTGCTTGCAGGCCGTGAGCGCGGCGACGAGAAGCGCCGCGCAAGCCACTCGCCCCCACAACGCGCGCATGTCACGCTCCGGGAGGCCGGATCCCGCCGATCAGCGTCTTCAGCTTCTCGGAAGCGTCGCGCAGGTCGCTGGTGAGCTGGCGCATCACCTTGATCGCCTCGGCGGCGCGCCTGATCTGCAGCAGCTCGTCGATGAAATCCTCGCGCGTCTGCAAGGTCCGCACCAGCTCGGCGAATTCCGCCCGCGCCTTCTCCAGGTCTTCGGCGGCCCGCACGGTCTGGCGGATCAGCTCTTTCCACTGGTCGACGAGAAGCTGCTTCTCCTCGGGCTTGAAGCGGGTGTCCGCCTCGAGCGCTTTGAGCTTGTTGCGCGAGTTGTCGAGTGCCTTGGCGCCGAGCCGCGCCAGATCGCCGTTGTCGGAGACACGGCCGAGCAGGTCGGCAACGACGCCGCGCAGCTGCTCCAGCTCGCCGCGCGCCTTGGCGGCATCGCCGAGCGCGTCGATCGACTTGGTGCCCTCCTCGATCTTCTTGGCGAGGTTGGGCGCGCTCTTGGTGAATTCCTCGACCTTGCGCGCATATTCTTCGACCGGCGCGAACGCGTCCGCGTCGGCACTCGGGCCGCTTTGCGCGCGTGCGATCGGAACCGCGAGTGCGGCCGTCATGAGCACGACGACCGCGGCGCGTCCGAGGCCGCGCAATCCCAGCAAGGAGCCAGTCATGGCTCACCTCCACAGCAGATAAAGAATGGTCAACGCTCAGTAGGAAGTATGACCGAACTGAGGCAGCCGGCTGCGCCGCAAACCCGCATGGCGAACGCAACCCGCCCCGCGGTCGGCGCTCACGGAGTGGTCGGAAACCGAAGGCGCCCGGTTCATCGCCATGCTAGCCTTCCTATAACGACGAAAAAATTCCGGGAGGACACATGACTGTCATCGCACGCCGCCATTTCATGCGCGGTTCCATCGGCACCGCGCTGGTCCTGAGCGGAGGTGCGGGGTCACCGCTGCTCGAGTTGCCGCACGCACGCGCCCAGACCGGCGAAGCCACCTGGCCGAACCGCCCGGTGCGGTTCATCGTGCCGCTCGCCGCCGGCGGCGGGCTCGATTTCGTCGCGCGCGTGGTCGGCGATCACATGACGCGCGAGCTCGGCCAGCAGATCTTCGTCGAAAACCGCACCGGTGCCGGCGGCACGATCGGCATCGACACCGCGATCAAGGCCGCGCCGGACGGCTATTCGGTGCTGCTCACCAACGACAACGTGGCGGCGGCGCCGCATGTGCTGGGACTGAGCGTCGACTTCCTCAACGACCTCCTGCCCGTCGCGTTGCTCGGCCGCCAGCCGCAGGCACTCGCGGTGCACCCGTCGTTGACGGAGGTGAACTCGGTCGCCGACCTGGTCGCGCTGGTGAAGCAGAAGCCCGGCATGGGCTGCGCCACCTCGGGCGTCGGGTCGAACCAGCATGTGCTGCTCGAATGGTTCGCCCGCCAGGCCGGCATCAAGCTCGACCACGTGCCCTATCGCGGCGCCGGCCAGGCGATCAACGACGTGCTCGCCGGCCACGTGCAGGTCGCGGTGCTGGGGCCGACCGCGTTGCTGCCGCACTACAAGGCCGGCAAGGTAAAGCTGCTCGCGCAGTCGGGCGAGACGCGCTCGCGCAGCATGCCGGAGGTGCCCACGCTGCAGGAATCCGGCTTCGCCGGCGTGTCGCTCGAGTCGTGGTACGCGGCCTTCGTGCCGCTCGGCACGCCGCAGCCGGTGATCGCGCGCATGAACGAGGCGATCAACAAGGCGCTGGCCGATTCCGGCACGCGCGAGCATTTCCTCAAGAGCGCGACCGAGCCGGTCGGCGGCACGCCAGACGACCTCGCCCGCTCCGCGCGCGCCGACTCCAACAAATATGCGCGATTGATCAAGGAGCTGAACTTCCGGACGAACTAGCGCATGTGCCGGAAAAGTGGACACCGGTTTTCCGAAAGGACATGCGCAATCAAAGACAGCGCGTATCGATTCCTTCTAATCGAGACGCGCTCTAGTCGACGAAGAATTGGACATCGCGAGCTGGGCCTGCCTCACCGCCTCCTCGCTCTCGGCATGGCTGTTGGCGCGCAGCTCAATGGCGCGACCGCCGGTCAGCACGATCTGAAAGCGGTGGTACTTCCGGAACGTGATGAGAAACAAGCGGTAGGCAACTTCAAAGCCGTCTTTGACCATGGTGCCTGGCACGTCCACGCTCGTGGCGACCCTGACGATATCCTTGTAGGGGAAGCTCTGTTCCGTGCGCCGCAACGGCCCGGAGCGCGTGACGGTCAAGGTGCGTACCTTGCCGTCGAAGGTCGCGACGATCCTGGTCAGGTCCCGCATCGCCACCCACACCAGGTACACCACGAAGCCGACAAGAACCACCCATCCCGTTATCGCGGCCCAGGCGTCGCGGATCGGCCCCATGGTCCAGACCGCGATCCAGACCACGACGCACAGCATGGCAAAGCCAACGACCGCGAACGCCATGAGCGGGTCCGCCGGCTCGGTCACCACCGTGCGCTCAGTCCCCTGTTCATAGTGCGAGTCCATCCTGCCCCCGTGGCGAACCAGTCTAGCTTCCCGACATCGCCAGGTGGATCTGCTTCACCGCCTCGTCGTTCTCGGCTTCGCTATCGGCGCGCAGATGAATGTCGCGACCGCCGGTCAGCATGATCTCGAGCTTGTAGTCCTTCCGGAACGAGACGAGAAAAAACCAGGAGATATGGTCAATGCTGTTGAGCGCCAGGCTCTCGCGCGTGCCGACGCCGACGATGTCCTCGTAGCGAAACGTCTGCTCCGTGCGCTGCCACGGGCGGGTGCGGGTCACGGTCAAGCTGCGGGCTCTGCCATCGAACGTCGCGACGACCTCGGTGAAGGCCCGCGCCGCCATCCACAACAGGAACGCCGCGAAGGCGGCAAGACACACGCCGCCCACGACCAGCGCCGTCGGGGTGTCACGGGGCGGAATCACGATCGGCAGCGCGACGGAGAAGACCGCGAGGGCAACAATGACCCACGCGACGACCGGGTGCGCCGGCTCGGTCACGAAGGTCCGATGCGTCCTCCGGTCGTAATACGTGTCCATCCGTCCATTCCATGGCGGGGCACTTTGGCAATTCCGTCTCCCGGCCGGCGGACCCGGTTCATGCCCGGCCATGCTGCCCGATGCCGCAGCGTGTATAATCCGTAATTCGATGCTGACCCTGCGCCAGATCGAGGTCATCCGCGCCATCATGGTAACGGGACCGTGGGCGGCGCGGCGCCGCCGGACGCGGTGTCGCGTCCGCAACCGGTCCGACGCGAGCGCGGTCTGGGCGCATCCCGCTCAATTGTAGTCTGATGGGCTGCGATCGCTTCGCTTGCGACCTGAGGCGGTCGCCTTCGCGATAATGCTCTTCTTGCATCCGCGGACTGGCGTGCTCGCAAGCTGCCATGACTGCGCAAATGGCTTGGTCAGATCGTTCCGCGCCCCTGCATCCCAGGTGAGAGATCGACGCCCGCGCGGCAGGCCTGCATTCAGCGCGCTCTTCACCGTCCGACCGAGCGTCTGGAAATCGGTCTTGCGCGGCGACGTCCGCCGCCATGCGAGCCCGATGCTACGGCTCGGCTGCGGCTCGGCAAACCGCAGGAGCTTCACGCGGTCGTCGTGCAACTCGACATCGACGGCGACTTCCGGAAGCAGCGTGACGCCATATCCGCTCGCCACCATCTGCAAGACCGTCGCAAGGCTCGTCGCGCGCAAACCCGAGTCCATGCTCGTGCGCATCTTGCTGCAATACTCGAGCGCCTGATCGCGCAGGCAATGGCCTTCCTCCAGCAGAATGAGCCTGCGCTGCTCCACGTCGCGCGGTGTGGCCCGCACCGTTTCCGGCAGCGGGTCATCTGCGGGCACGATCAGAAGGAAATGGTCGGTGAAGAGATGGATGGTTTCAAACTCGGAGATCTTGAGCGGCAACGCCAACAACAACACGTCGAGAGCGCCGCGTCCGAGCTCGGCGACCAGCACCTTGGTCTGCGCTTCCAGCAGCTCAAGGCACACATCCGGATGCTCCTCGTCCAGCTTCGGCAACAGATGGGGCAGGACGTACGGCGCGAGCGTGGGGATGACGCCGAGGCGCAACGTTCCGCACAACACCTTGGCTCTGTGTTGAGCCAGGTCCGTCAGGTCGCGCACTGCACCGAGGATCACTCCGGCGCGCTGTGCGATCTCGATGCCGAGCTCGGTGAGCGTCGGCGCGCCCGGGCGCCGCTCGATCAGTTCGACACCGAGGATTTCCTCGAGCTCGCGGAGCTGCATCGACAGGGCGGGCTGACTGACGGCACATTCCTGCGCGGCTCGCCCGAAGTGCTGATGACGGGCAAGTGCGTCGAGGTAGCACAACTGCCGGACCGTGATCACGCCGATAAGATATTCTTAATGCCGCGCCAAAACAACCTGATTGGCTTTTTCTGCACCGGCGGACGAGCATGAAACTCACCCTCATGAGCAACGGAGGTCAGCGACCTGCTCTCTGGTTGAAGCGGCGTGGGGACGATTTTGGCGCGGGGTCGCGATCAACGGCACAGTGATCGGCCCTGGGGAGACTTTGTCGCGCCGATTCACCGTGCGACTAGCCGATTCACTGTGCGACCAATCGTGTGCGACTTATTGTCGTCGGCCACCGAAAAGCATTTGCGAGTCTGGGATCACGCCCTCCGCCGTGACCTCTTGATCTGCAGTGGTCAACGAGAACGTGGGAGCCGCAACGAACGATCGCAACATCGGCGAGCCCACTGATTGAATGCTCGGGAGGAGCATCCTATGGGAGCCAAGGAGGTCAGGTTTTCCGCCGCGGCACGCGACAGAATGCTGCGCGGCGTCGACATCCTTGCCGATGCAGTGAAGGTCACGCTTGGACCCAAGGGCCGCAACGTCGTGCTCGACAGATCGTTCGGCGTGCCGCGGATCACCAAGGACGGCGTGACGGTGGCGAAGGAGATCGAGCTCGAAGACAAGTTCGCGAATATGGGCGTTCAGATGGTCCGCGAGGTCGCGAACAAGACCTCCTATGTCGCCGGTGACGGGACCACGACCGCAATCGTGCTGGCGGCCTCGCTCGCGCGCGAAGGCGCCAAGGCGGTGGCCGCCGGAATGAACCCGATGGACCTCAAGCGCGGCATCGATCTCGCGGTCGGGATCGTGGTCGAGGAGCTCAGGAAGAACTCCAAGAAGGTCATCTCGAACGAGGAGATATCCCAGGTCGGCACCATCTCCGCGAACGGCGACGCCGAGATCGGCCGCTTCCTCGCCGATGCGATGAAGAAGGTCGGCAACGAGGGCGTCATCACGGTCGAGGAGGCGAAATCGCTGAAGATGGAGCTCGACGTGGTCGATGGCATGCAGTTCGACCGCGGCTACATCTCGCCCTACTTCATCACCAATGCCGACAAGGTGCGGGTCGAGATGCAAGACCCGTGCATTCTCATCCATGGGACGAAGCTGTCGGGTTTGCAGGCGCTGCTGCCGCTGTTGGAAGCCGTCGCCCAGACCAGCAAGCCGCTGCTGATCGTGGCGGAGGACGTCGAAGGCGAGGCGCTTGCCACGCTCGTGGTCAACAAACTGCGTGGCGGGCTCAAGGTCGCGGCGGTGAAGGCGCCGGGCTTCGGCGACCACCGCAAGGCGTTGCTGCAGGACATTGCAACTATCACCGGCGGCACGGCGATCAGCGAAGACCTCGGCATCAAACTCGAGAACGTCACGCTCGACATGCTCGGCCGCGCCAAGAAGGCAATGATCGACAAAGAGAACACCACGATCGTCAAAGGCGCAGGCAAGAAGGCCGACATCGAGGCGCGCATCGCACAGATCAAGGCGCAGATCGACGAGAGCACTTCGGACTACGATCGTGACAAGCTGCAGGAACGTCTCGCCAAGCTCGCCGGCGGCGTCGCGGTGATCCGCGTCGGCGGCGCGACCGAGATCGACGTCAGGGAGCGCAAGGATCGTGTCGATGACGCGATGCACGCGACGAGAGCCGCAGTGGAGGAAGGCGTCCTGCCGGGCGGTGGCGTCGCTCTGCTCCGCGCGGCCACGGCACTGACGAAGATCGGCCCCCAGAACGACGACCAGAAGACCGGTATCGAGATTGTCAGGCGGGCGCTCTCGTGGCCAGCGCGCCAGATCGCGATCAATGCCGGCGAGGACGGCTCGGTCGTCGTCAACAAGGTGCTGGGGAAGGATCAATACGCGTTCGGCTTCGACGCGCAGAACGGCGAATATGTCGACATGATCTCCAAGGGCATCATCGACCCGACCAAGGTCGTACGCACGGCTCTGCAAGGCGCCGCATCGATTGCCGGCCTGCTGATCACCACCGAGGCCATGGTGGCCGAGCTGCCGAAGCCGCCGCCCCCGCCCTTGCCCGGACACGATCACGACGACCACATCCGCGATATGGACTTCTAGGCATGTCCCGCACGGTCGGTTGCACACGTCGCGCATTGCTGACGGCCGCCGGCGCGGCCGCAGCCGGGATCACCGACGCCACCTCCGCATCGCCGGCACGCGGTGGCGATGACGCAGCGGACCTGATCAAGCAGTTGACCGGCAGGACCGCAACGGAGTCGGATCGCATCCGGCTTGTCATGCCGCAGCAATTCCCGACCGGGGCCACCGTGCCCGTGACGCTCATGATCGACAGCCCGATGACGGAGGCCGACCATGTGCGCCAGGCCCGGCTGCTGGCGCCGCGAAATCCGTTGATCGAGGTCGCTCACTTCCACTTCACGCCGGGGCGCAGCGGAGCGCGCGTGTCGACCCGCATCCGTCTCGCGCAACCACAACACGTCGTGGCGGTCGCCGAAATGAGCGACGGCACACTGCTGACGACCAAGACCTGGGTCGAGGTTGCCACCGACGGCTGTACGTGACTTGCCGGAGCATGTCCGGCGAATGAAGCGAGGGCGCTGACAATGACCGTTCCGGCACCGCGCGTGCAAGTGCCAGCCACTGCGGCGAAAGGTCAGCTCTTTCAGGTCAAGACCCTGATCAACCATCCGATGGAGACTGGACTGCGCCAGGATCCGGCCGGCAATGCGATCCCGCGCAAGATCATCAACAAATTCGTCTGCCGCTATGACGGCGTCGCGGTCTTCAGCGTGGATCTCCACGAGGCAATGGCAGCCAATCCCTTCATCGAGTTCGACCTGCGCGCAACCAGAAGCGGCCGGCTCGAGTTCATCTGGGAAGAGGACGGCGGCGGCGTTTACACGCTGGCCCATCACCTCGTGGTGACTGGCTAGGCTTGCGCATGTCCTGTTCGGACCTGGCTTCGCCCGCCGAAGCATCAAGCCACACGATAAGCGTTGCCGAAGGCTTCGCTCGGGCGGAAAACCATGTCCACCCCCGGGTCGAGCCCGAGCGCAGGCTTTCCGGGACATGCGCTAGGCGGCAACGACCGGAGCGCCGGACGTGCGGAGCGGAGGCGCACGCTCCGGCTCAGTGCGTGACTGCTGCCTCGGCTGCGATCGAACAGGCTCCGGCAGCCGCTCCAGCCGCAGCGAATTCAGCACGACGACGATGCTTGATCCGGCCATCACCGCCGCCGCCAGCACCGGCTGCAGCAGTCCGGCCGCCGCCGCGCCAACGGCGACGAGATTGTAGCCGAATGCCCACATGAGGTTGGTGAGGATGGTCGTGCGAACGGCGCGCGCGACACCGATCGTCCACGGCAGCAACCACAGCCCTCCGGGCGGAAGCGCGATCGCTGCCGTCTCGCGGGCGAGATCGGTCGCCGAGCCGACGGCAATACCGACGTCCGCTGCGGCCAGTACCGGCGCGTCGTTCAATCCGTCGCCGACCATCGCCGCCGTGCCATGCTCGCGCCGGCGCCGGGCCAGTGCCGCAGGTTTGGCCGCGGGCGCGAGGCCCGCCTCGATATCGCCGCGCTCAATCCCGACCGCAGCGGCAATTCGCTGCGCCGCCGCCGGAAGATCGCCGGTCAACAGAGCAACGCATACTCCACCCTCGCGCAACGCTTCGACGGTCGCATGCGCCTCCGGCAGCGGCGTATCGTCGAGCGACAGCACGGCATTCACCCGCCCGCCCCAGCCGATATAGATGACCGAATGGCCGCTCGCCTCGCGCGATCGCCCGCGCTCGGCCAGATCGGGCGCCAACGGCCAGTCGAGCTCGCGCATCAAGGCGGCGCTGCCGGCGGCCACGACCTGGCCGTCCGCGCTGCCGTGGATGCCACGACCCATCACGACGCGCACGTCGCTTGCGGCGGTCGGTTCTATTCCGCGCGCAGCGGCCGCCGCGACGACCGCGCGGGCAAGGCCGTGCTCGGAATGGCGCTCCAACCCGGCGGCGCGGGCGAGCGCCTCGTCTGCGGCGGTGCCGTCGGTGTCGACGGCGACAACGCGCGCTTGACCCGACGTGAGCGTGCCGGTCTTGTCGAACGCGATCAGCCGCACGCGCGCGAGCGCCTCGAGCGCAGCAGGATCACGCACCAGGCAGCCGTGGCGGGCCAGTCGTCCGATGCCGAGCGCGGTGGCCATCGGTGCAGCCAGACCGACCGCGCACGGACAGGCAACCACCAGCACCGCGAGGCCGATCAGGAGCGCGCGATCCAACGGTACGTGCTGCGCCCAATAGACCGCTGCGGCGATGCCGAGCATCAGAATGACCGGGACGAACGCACCGACGACGGCATCGGCAAGGCGCTGGCTCGGGCTGCGACGGATGAGCGCGTCTCGCACCGAGCGACAGATCTGCGCCCAGCGGGTCGTGCTCGCCGCGCCGCTGCTCTGGATCAGAAGCGGACCTTCGAGATTGACGCTGCCGGCGACCACGTGCGCACCGATGCCCTTGGCGACCTGCCGGCTTTCGCCGGTGATCACGGCTTCGTCGGCATGCGAACAGCCCTCGATGATCACGCCGTCCACGGGAATGCGCTCCCCCGGCCGAACCCGCACCAGCGTGCCGGCGCCGACCTCGTGCACCGGCCGGCGATGTTCCTCGTCGCCAGCGACGACGGTCGCCCACTCGCTTTCGGCCGCGAGCAGCGGCTGCAGGTCGCGCGCCGCCCGCGCGCGCCCGGCGGCGTCGAGGTAGTAGCCGACGGTGAACAGCATCAGCACCATGCTGGCGGTGTCGAAATAGACCTGCGGGCTACGCTCGATCGTGGCGAAGATCGAATAGGCATAGGCGGCGCCAACGCCGAGCACGATCAGCGCCGAGGCGGTCAAACGCCCCTGCCGGGCGTGCAGCCACGTCTCGCGCACAAACGGCTCGCCGAGAATGATGATGGCCGGCGTCGCGAACAGCCAGAGCAGAAGATGAATCCACGGCAGCATCCCGGCATCCGCGCCGGTGAACGCGCCGCTGTACAACAGCAGGCTGAACAGCATGATGTTCATGGAGAGAAAGGCGCCGACGCCGATTCGCACCAGCAGCCACGCGGCCTCATGCTCTTCAAGGTTGCCGTTCTCGACCTGATGGGCGATGCAGCAGCCGTAGCAGCAGAAGGCACAGCCCTCGCCGTTGACCGTGCGCTGCATCGCGCGCCGCCCGACCGGAAGCAGGCAATGCCGACATAGGGTATCGGCCGTTGCGGTCATGCGGCATGTCCCCCGATATGCGCGGCGAACGGCAACAGGCCGCGGCCGAGCGTGATCAACCCCAGCACCAGGATGCAACTGCCGGCGAGCCATACGCCGCGCTCTCGCCACGCGGGTGCCAGCATGCGGCCGACGCCGCCCATCAGCAGCATTGCGGGGAGCGTCCCGAGCCCGAACGCCAACATGGTGAAAAAGCCGGGCAGCACTCCGGCAGTGCTCGCCGCCTGGGCGGCGAAGGCATAGACCAGCGGACACGGCAGGAAACCGTTGAACACGCCGAATGCCAGCGGTGCGGCAGGTCCAGGTGCCGTCAACAGGCTGCGCAGCGATGCCGCCAAGGTGCTGCCGCCAAAGCCGGTCGTGACTCGGTGCAGACGCGGCAGCAGCCCGAAGAACTGCAGCGCCATGGCGATCATCAGCAGGCCGGCGAGGATCGCGAGAAGCCGCTGCCCGGTGTCCAGGGGACCGTTCAGCAACGGCACCGTTGTTCCTTGCGACGTGCAGATGACCTGACCGACGGCGCCGGCCAGCCCGCCCAGAAAGCAGTATGTGGTCAATCGACCGATGTTGTACGCGAGGTGGCGCAGAAAAGTCATGCCGTCGCCGCGCGGATCGCGGCCCAGCATACAGGCAAAACCGCCGCACATGCCGATGCAGTGAAAACTGCCGGCGAACCCGGCGGCAAGAATCACCAGATAGGCGGTCATCGGCAGATCGTCCTGCCCAACGTCGGCGCGCGACGATCGAGGTCGGAACTACTCGCGCACGAGGTAAACAAGCCAGACGCAGAAAGCGGCGGTAGCGATCGCGAAGCCGACGAAGGCGACGGCTTGGATCGCGCCGTCGGACAGCGAGAAAACCGTGTTCTCCAACATGCGTCCTCCTGGTCAGCGGAACGCAATCAGCCCAACATTCAAGGCCAGCTCACTCGCAAGGAACAACAGGTTCAGGATTGCAACGGCGAGAACGATCTTGGCAGCAACCATGTCCCACTCTCCTTGCTCCTGTCAGATCGCCACTTTTCCGGACATGCGCTAAGCCGGTCGCCCTGGTCCGAGTCCGCCCCAATAGGTGTACATGTAGTACAGGCCCCAGATGAAAAGCACCGCGTAGACCACCAGCAGCCAAGCCGGGATATAGCCGACCCGCGCCCGAATGAGTCCGCCGGCATATTCCTCCAGCTCGGAATGCGAGCTCTCACGTGGCTCCAGCTTCTGGTGAACCGGGCTGTCCGGATCGCTGTTCTGTCTCTCGGTCATCGCCCACCTCTCTCTGGTAGAACCGCTTCGCAGCCTCGTCGGCCCCGACAAGAGCGCCCGAGAAGACGCCCCAGATGAAGATACAGAGCGCACCCAGGCTCATCATCAAGGCGGCCAGATAGGGTCCGACGATCTCGAAATTGGTGATCATGACTCACTCATTCTTTGCGGCAGCGCCCGGCACCCGCGGCACTTCATGCTCCGCGACTACCGCATCGGATGCGGCGGCCCTCCGGGTCGCGCCGGGAACGAAGGCCTTGTCCGGACTATCCGCCTCCAGCTTGGGATCGTTGAGCGCGCTGCGATCCTGGCCCGAGATTGCCAGCGGCTCTCCCGTGAGCGGGTCCTTGAAGGCGGACAGTGCGAGCACGTAGTAGGAGAGCGCCCAGCGGTCTTCCTCCGACAACGAGTCCCGGTACGAAGGCATCGGCGTGCCGCTCAGTCCGGTGGTCATCGTCCGGAAGATGTCCTCGACCGCCGGCCCCGACTTGAACTGACCGGCGGTGAGATCTGCCGGCTTGATCGGGAAGCCGGGATCGTCCTTCAGCCCGGGAGCCTTTTCGCCGTCACCCTTCCCGGTTTGGCCATGGCATTCCCAACACTTGGCGTTCTGCCAGACATCCTTGGCGCGCGTGAGCATCTCCTGTGACGGAACCGGCGGCCGCCCAATGTACAAAGGCGGTCCGGGAGGCTCCTCCTTGAAGAAGACGTAGGGCTTCGCCGGATTGGATCGGTCCACCGCCAGCTCGTACTTGATGTACTGGACGACGGCCAGGCGATCCGGCAGCGGCAGCTCATACCAGGCGGGCATCGCCGTCCCGCGCACGCCACGCGTGATCGTGCGCAGCAGGTCGCCGTCGGTCGGGATCGACTCCTTGGTCAGCCTGAACTTGAAGACCGCGTTGGCGAAATTGCGCGGCCGCTGATTGTACATGAATGTCGCAGCCGGCCCGTTTCCATCGCCGCTGGCGCCATGGCAACCGAGGCAGCGGCGCTCATAGACCACCTTGCCGTAGGCGATCCAATCGGACGACCGCGGCAGCGTGGCCTCGGTGACCTCGAGCTGCTGCGGCTCGAACAGGTCACGCCACTTGCCGCGGTTCATGCCGAGCTTCTGCAAATACGCGATCAGGCCCTGGAGCTCCTTCGTCTCAGCGGCGATCTGGACGGCGTCGCCGGCGTACTCCTTCCCCGGCGTGAAAACGATCGGGACTTTGGTGCGCGCCTCCAACGGGACGAACAGAAGCCCGTCGGCGTTGGGCGTGAGCTTGATCTGCTCCTTGCTTGCAAAGTCGAACAGACGTCGTGTCGTATCCGTCTGCTCCAGAGTTCGATTGCCGGTCCCGTCGTCGACGATCCTGACCCGCTGCTTGGGCTCATCGAACAAGCCCCGGTACGGGGCCATGATCGAATCGGGAGACAGCATGCGCGGATTCCAGAAATGGGCGAGATGCCACTCGTCGCCGTACTTCAATCCGACCCGGGTCAGATCTGGCCCGATGCGCCGGGTGCCGAACAGGTGCGGCACGTCGAAGGCATATTCGCCGGCCTCGCTCACCGGTCCCCACCGGCGCGTCTCGCCGGTCACCGGGCGCACATATTGCGAATGGCAGTACCAGCAACCCTCGCGCAGATACACGGCGCGTCCGAGCTGTTGCTGCGGCGTATAGTCGGTGGCTTCCGAGACCATCCACTTGAGCTGACCGAAATCGGTGCGCACCACCGAGGTCACTCGGGTGATGCGCGCGGTCGGCTCGATGAACGGCAGCACGCCTTGCGTGATGACGGCGAGGAAGAAAAAGCCTACGCCCGCGACCAAGGCCACAAATCGCGCGCTGCTGCCTGGCGAGCGAGCACCGATATCGTGCGCGGTCATTCGGCCGACCCTCCCGCGGGCACCGGGATCGCTCCGGGCGGAATCCGTCGCTCTGCCGCTTCAGCCGGTCTGGCCAACGCCGTCATCATCAGATTGACGACCAGCAGCGACATGCCGATGTCCATGCAGATGCCGGACAAGGTCCGCACCAGCCAGTACGGCTTCATCCACACGACGGTCTCGAGCCAATCGGTGCCGCTCATCCACTGAAAGCCCTGCTGCAGACCGGCGGCGGTCAGCACCAGGCCCATGGTGGAGATGCCGACGGTGATCAGCCAGAATGACCAGTTGCCAAGAGCGAACGACCACAGCTCGCGTTTGAATATGCGCGGCCACGTATAGACCAGACCGCCTATCGCCCAGACCACGAACGTGCCGAACACGGTGAGGTGCGAATGCGAGATGACGAAGTCGGTGAAATGGGTCGGCTGCTGGATCGAGCGCAAGGCCTCGGTCGAGCCCTGGAAGCAGCCCGCGAGATACATCAGCGAGCCCATGATCAGGAACTTCGCCGGCAGGTTCTTGCCGAATTCGTGCCACTTGCCGTTCATGGTGCCGAAAAAATTCACCAGCACCGTCCAGACCGGAATGATCAGCAGCATCGAGGTGATGATCGCGAGCGTCTCGGCCCAGTCCGCGATCGGGCTGTAGAGATAGTGATGAATTCCGACGAAGGGATAGAACAGCGCGAGCGACCAGAACCCCACCAGTGAAAGCTTGTGGGCAAACAGCGGATTCTTGGCGCTCACGGGAAGGTAGTAGTAGATCAGCACGTAGCCCGCCGGCGTCAGCCACAGCCCGACGATGTAGTGGATGTACAGGCCGTGAAAGGCCGCGCTGTTGATCCCGGAGATCGTGTACGGGAGGATGAAGCTGCCCAGCACGAGATTCATTGTCGTCCACACGAAGGTGGCGATCAGATACCAGAGCGAGACGTAGAGCGGCGCCTCCAGACGCTGGCCGATGGTGATCAGGAACTGCGCGGTTGCAGCCGCCACCACAATGAAGAGTGGGATTTCGGCGAACAGCGGCAGCTCGCCTGCCTCGAGCCCGTGATTCTCGCCGAACGGCAGCGAGATGAGCCCGGCGGCCACGGCGATATTCCACACCCAGGCGAGCGGTACGCCCAACTGCGACCACACCACCCGGACGCCGCAGAGGCGCGGCAGGAGGTAGTAGCATTCGCCGATGAACAGCGTCGAAAAGGCGCCGAAGATGACGCCATTCACATGCACCGGCCGCAATCTGCCGAAGGTGAGCGCAATGTCGGTGCCGAGATAGTCGGGAAAGGTGAAGAGGCCCGAGATCGCCACGCCGACCGATGGCGTGATCATGAGCCAGACCATCCCGAAGTAGAGCCAGGTCCGGACAACGCGCCAATCGACCAGCTCATCCAGGTCGACACCGGCGAAGCTGCCGCGCAGCCTCTCCGCAGGAAATACCTCCGCCATGGAGCTTCCCCTCGTGGTCACTTCGATTTGCGCATGTCCTATTCGGAAAACCGGTGTCCACTTTTCCGGGACATGCGCCATTGCCCGACGCCGCGATGACGCTGCGAGCGCAGGATCGCGGTCAGAACTTGCCCGGAGTCAGCACCGTGCCGGTCTGCGACCAGTAGATGTACGTTTCCAATGCTTTCATCGCGTCCGAATCGACGTCGATCTTCTCGCCCTGGTTCGGCTTCTCGATGCACCAGTTGATCATGTCGCGCAGCGTCGCGAACTTGGACATCTGCACCTGGTACTTCGGGAACGTGGCGGGGTGAACGTCGGCCGTCATGGGATGGCACATCGCGCAGGCCATTCCCGTCTTGGACAGCTCGACGCCCATCGCCTTCTCGGTCGCGGCATCACCATGGAACAGCAGGTCGCCCTTGCGGACCTGCTCCATGAACACCTCCTGGAAGGCCGTCAGCTGCTGCGGCGTGATCGGATCCTTGTGCGCGCCCGCGGGGCCAATCAGAACAGCAGCCGCCGCGAGTGTGCCCGCCAATGACGCGCGTGACAGAAGGACACGGAATGTCGTTCGTTCGCTCATGACATCCCTCCCTAGTAGGGCCACATGTTGTCGGCGACGCGAGGCCGGATGACCTCGGAAATGCCCTTGGAATAGTCGTCCGGCGATTGCGCGAACACCTGCTTGCGCCCCCACATCACGTATTCTGTGTCAACCTTGTCGTCGGCGCTGACGCTGAGCTTGCTCCAGCCGACGCCGTCGAAGTGATCACCGGGATCGACCCGGATCATCGGCTTGGTGAGCTTGGGCACGCCCTCCGGCGCGTAGGGCCACGGCCACGACGTCGCCAGCATGCCGATCGAGCGCATGGTGCCGATCTCGTTGTAGAGGACCTGATGGACGTGACCGTGGATGTTGGTGACCTTGGTGTAGGGCTTGAGCACCTCGTTCACCTCGCGCCAGTCGCGCACCCAGAAATTCCACGGCGGGTAGTATTCATAGAGCGGGTTGTGGCTGAAGATGACGACTGGCCGATTGCGATCCCAGTTGCCGAGGGTCTTTACCAGCCAGTCGAGCTGATCGCGGCCGACGCCCGCCCACGGTCCGGCGACGGTGCCGTCGAGCGTGGCCATGTGGCCCATGCGCTCCTCGGGACTCATCTTCTTGACTGTCCAATAGTCCGGGCCGCGACTGACGGTGTCGAGACCGACAAAGCGCACGCCCTTGTGATCGAACGTCCAGTTCGGCTGGCCGAACAGCTCCACATATTTTTTGCCCATGTCGAGGTACCAGTCGTGCTCGCCGGGAATGAAGACCTTGCGGATCTTCACTTCCTTCAGGATCTCGTTGCCGAGCTCGAGCTCCTCGATCTTGCCAAGCTGTGCGAGATCGCCGCCGAAGATCAGGAAGTCGGCCGGCGGCGACATCGCCTGCACCTCCTGGACGGCGCGCACCGTCTTGTCGACAAAACGGGTGTTGAGCGATTTGGGATAGAGATGCGTGTCCGAGATCCACGCAAACTTGAACGGCGCCTCGGCGCCGAATGCGATGTCCATGGTGTTGAGCAGCGGCCACCAGGCAAAGGTCTGGGCGACCGTTGCGGCGCCGGTCAGACATGATCTGTGGACGAACGTGCGCCGGGTGATCTTGAGTTCCGGATCGGGACGCACCCCGGGCTGTTGCAAGACTCTGGCTATTTCACGCCGATCGCGCTCAAGCTCAGACATGGGGTTCCCTCCTTGAATCGTTACAAGGCGCTTCCTCTCGACTTGCTTGCTACGGGCGGTTCACCGCCTCGCTGTTTTGCTCGGTCAGCTCGATTTGTCGCGGGCCGATCTCGAAGGCGATTACTTCGTCTTCTTCAGTTCGATATTCAGATCGCTCGGCTTGCCCGCCGCGACGGTCACGGACTGCTCGACCGGCCCGGTAAAGGGGTGCACCGCCACCAGCTTGTACGTGCCGGCCGGAACCTCGGGGATGCCGAACTTGCCGTCCGCGCTCGTGAGCACGTAGTAGGGATTGTCGACGACGTAGACCCATCCCTCCATCCACCCATGCGCGTCGCAATCGACGCGCACCTCGCCGGCGCGCGTCAGCTCGACGGGAATGCGTTGACCCTGGTTCGGCAAGGCCAGGTTGAAGGCGGTGCGCTTGCCGTAATAGCCGTGCGTGTTATGGAGCACCGGATCGGTGTTGACGACGTCCATCTTGCCTGCGCGAATGACCTGAATGTGCGGTGCGAACTTGCACTTGACGTTGTCGATCTCAGGCGGCTTGGCCTGCGCCGGCCAGGCTTTTCCCTTCGTGATGTCCGCCAGGTACACGACCGCGCTCTGCACGCCTTTGTCCGGCCCGACTTGAATGAGCGTCTCCTCGTAGGCGCCGCCGCACACCTCCTGGTCCTTCGTCGGAATGACCTTGCGGGTGCCCGGCGTACCGTTGAAGACGATCTTGCCGGTGATCGATCCGCCGCCCGCAACCGGCCCCTCCTGGTACGCCGGCGTTTGCGCCGACACCGTCATCGCCGCAGCGGCTACCACCGCCGCAACGGCGCCCGCCGAGAATGCAGAAAGCGATTTGGTGGCTAGGCTGGTCCCCATGGCAGCGCTCCTTCAGACATCGCAGGAGAACTGAGCGGGGGCAATGTAACGGCGATTTTGGAACTGTTAGAAATCAGAATTCCTTTGCGTGACGCTAAGCAAAGCTGAATGAGCATCGCGGGCAAAAAATCCTCTGCGCGAGAAAAAGGCCCTGATGTCACAGCCGTATCCGGCGATGGTGCGAGACACGGAACATGCGCTAGCCTAGTCGCGGATGCTGACCCTGCGCCAAATCGAGGTCATCCGCGCCATCATGGTGACCGGGACCGTGGGCGGCGCCGCGCGCCTGCTCAACGTGTCGTCGCCGGGCATCAGCCGGGTGATGAAGCACGCCGAAAGCACGCTCGGCATCCGGCTGTTCAGCCGCAAGAATGGCCGCTACAGCCCGACCCGTGAGGCGCACGACATCTTCAGCCACATCAACGGCGTCTACGACAAGGTCGAGGACCTGCAGTTCATCATCAAGCGGCTCAAGCGCGGCGCCGACGCGCAGCTGCGCATCGGCTCGGTGCCGAGCATCTCCAACGTGATGGTGCCGCGCGCGATCGCCGACGTGAAGCGCAGCTTCCCGAACCTGCTGATCGACGTCGACATCCTCAAGATCGAGGACGCGATCAACTACCTCCTGCTCGGCAAGGGCGAGGTGGTGGCGGTCAGCCACATGATCGAGCATCCGATGCTGACCTGCGAGCCGCTCGCCAAGGGCCGCCTCCTCTGCATCGTGCCGGAGGGCCATGCGCTCGCCAAGCGCGAGCGCATCTCCGCCCACGAGATCGTCGACTATCCGCTGATCGGCATCGATCCCAACGATCCCTACGGCCATATCATGGCCAGCATCTTCAGCGAACGCGCGCTGTCCTACGAGGTGAGCATCCGCGCGCGGTTCGGCTCGACGGTGTGCGCGCTCGTCACCAACGGCCTCGGCATCGCCGTGATCGACGAGTTCACGCTGGCCGGCGGCAATTGGCCGAACATCCGCTCAATCGAGATCGCCGAGCCGACGCTGTTCCAGACCTACCTCGCCGCGCGCAAGGACGCGACGCTGTCGACCTATTGCGAGCGCTTCGTTGCCGCATTGCGCAGCCACATGACGCGGCTGATCGCGGCGCCGGAGCGGCGCGACGGCGGCAGAACCGGGCCGCGCAAGGGCGGCCGCAGAAAGTAACATCAGGTTTGGTCGCGCATAACTTTTTGTCATTGACTGCATTTTTTCTGCCTCCCAGAGTGCAGCCAACGCGTTCGAGCAACGCCCCGGCAGCCAACGTCAGGGGCGAGCAAAACCAGGGAGGGCTCTTCTCATGCGCGGCACCACCACGATCGCACTCCTTGCCGCTGCGGCAATCGGCGTCGCGGCTCCGGCCTCGGCCCAGGGCACGGTCAAGATCCCGAGCGTCATCGAGCTGTCGGGCTCGGGCGCGATCTCGGGCACCAACTGGAGGCACGGCTCGTCGCTGGCGGTCGAGGAGATCAACGCGGCCGGCGGCATCCTCGGCAAGAAGATCCAGCTCGAGTTCGTCGACACCGCGAGCGATCCCGGCAAGGCCCGCGCGGCGATCCAGCGCGCGCTCGACGAGGACCCGGTCGCGATCTTCGGCCCGATCTTCTCGGGATCGATCAGCGCCACCCTGCAGCTCACCAACGACGCGGGCGTGCCGCAGGTGATCGGCGGCGAGGCCGCGAACCTTACGGCGCAGGGCTCGAAGTACCTGTTCCGCACCTCGTTCGGCCAGAACGTGTCGATGCCGAAGATCGCCAACTATCTGCGCGACGGCGTGAAGGCGAAATCGCTGGCGATCGTCTATGTCAACAACGACTTCGGCAAGGGCGGCCGCAACGCCATCATGAAGGAGCTCGAGAGCCGCGGCATCAAGGTGGTGGCCGACCTCTCGACCGAGGCGGGCCAGGCCGACTTCGCCGCCGACGTCGTCAAGGTCAAGCGCGCCGACGCGGACGCGGTGTTCGTCTATCTCAACGAGGAGGAGAGCGCGCGCTTCCTGATCGAGGCGAGGAAGCAGGGGCTCGACAAGCCGCTGATCGGCGAGACGACGCTGCTCGGCCAGAAGGTCATCGATCTCGCCAAGGACGCGGCGAACGGCGTCAAGGGTCACGTCGGCCTGACGGTCGATGCGCCGATCCCGGCGATCCAGGACTTCGGCAAGAAGTTCCAGGCCAAGTTCAACTACCGGCCCGACCATAACGGCGTGAAAGGCTATATCGCGCCCTACATGATCAAGGCCGCGGCGGAGAAGGCAGGCAAGCTCGAGCCGAAGGCGATCGCCGCGGCACTGCACGGCCTCACCATCACCCCGGACAAGGTGCCGGGGATCCTGATCGAAGCCACGTGGGACGAGACCGGCGAGATCGACCGCATCTCGTTCCTCGCCGAGGTGAAGGACGGCAAGCAGGTGATCACGCAGACGCTGCCGAAGCTGAAGCCGTAGATGGGTTAGGCGCGACGCCGCGGGGCAAATTCTCCCGTGTGAAAGCGCGAGCGCCGTCACCCACCATGTGAATCAGCAGCACGCCACACCAGAAGGTTTGCGCCATGATGGACTTTTTTCAGCTGGTGATCGCCGGCCTCGCCACAGGTGCGATCTACGCGCTGGCCGCCATCGGATTCACCCTGCTGTGGCAGACCTCGCAGACCATCAATTTCGCCCAGGGCGAGTTCGTCATGCTGCCGGCATTCTTCGCGCTCGCCGGCATGACGTGGTTCGGCCTGCCGTTCTGGCTGGCGGCGCTGCTGGCGATCGCATTGTCGATTATTGTGCTCGGCCTTGCTTTCAAGACCATCATCGTCGATCCGCTGATCCGTCAGGGCGTGCTGCCGCTGGTCATCTCGACGATCGCGCTTGCGACCTTCCTCAAGGAAGGCGTCAAGGACGTCTACAGTGCCGAGGCGCAGCCGTTTCCGACCATCCTGCCGGATACGGTGATCTCGCTGTTCGGCGCCAAGACGTCACTTGCGCAGATCGGCGTGCTGGCGATCGCCTTCGCCGCGATCTTTGCCCTGAGCTGGTTTCTCGCCCACACGCGCATGGGGCGGCAGATGCAGGCGGCGGCGCAGAACCCGACCGTGGCACGCATCCTCGGCGTCGATGTCGAGCGCATGATCCTCTACACGTTCCTCATCAACGCCGCGCTTGCGGCGCTCGCCTCGCTGCTAATCTCGCCCGGCTATCTCGCAAAGTTCACGAACGGCGAGACGCTCGGGCTCGCGGCCTTCGTCGCCGCAATCGTCGGCGGCTTCAACCAGGTGCGCGGCGCGATCGTCGGCGGCCTCGTGGTCGGTGTGATCGACAACCTCGCCGCCGCCTATGTCTCGACCGCGTACCGGCAGGCGGTGCCGCTGTTCCTCCTGGTGGCGATCATCCTGCTGCGGCCGCAGGGCCTGGTCGGACGCCGAGAGGAGCGCGCGGTATGACCTCCGGACCCTTCAAGCTTGCGCTGGTGGTCACGGTCGTCGCGCTGCTTGCGCTCGCACCCGCCGACCTCACCGGGTTCGACATTCCCTGGCCCGGCCTCAAGCGCTACGGCACTTATATTCTGACGCTGTGGCTTGTCACCGCGATCGCCGCCATGGGCGTCAATCTGATCGTCGGCTATGCCGGCCAGGAGACGCTGGCGCAGGCCGCGTTCCTCGGCGTCGGCGCCTACACGACCGCGCTGATGACCAAGGCCGGCATTCCGTTCGGCGTCGCGTTCCTGGTCGCAGGCGCGGCGGCCTTCATCATCGGCATCGTGCTCGGCTTCCCGGCGCTGCGGGTGCAGAAACACTATCTCGCGTTCGTGACGCTGGCCTTCACCGTGTTCGTCTGGCTGCTGTTCCGCAACGAGGAATGGCTGACCGGCGGGGTGTCGGGCATCAGCGGCATTCCGCGCCCGTCGCTGTTCGGGCAGAGCCTGCGGCTCGCGCTCCACTACTACTGGTTCACGCTGGCCGTCGCGATGCTGCTTACCGCCGCGATGTGGTGGCTGCTGCGCAGCCCGTGGGGCCGCGCCTTCACGGCCTTGCGCGAGAACGCGATCCGCGCCGAGAGCCTCGGCGTCGACGTGCGCACCTACACGCTGCTCGCCTTCGCGATCGGCTCGGCCTATGGCGGCTTCGCCGGCGCGCTCTACGCGCCGCTCGTCCAGTTCATCGATCCGGCGCCGTTCGCGCTCGGCCCGTCGCTCCTGTTCCTGCTGATGATCGTGGTCGGCGGCGCCGGCTCGTTCGTCGGACCGTTCATCGGCGCCGCCGTCGCGGTGCTGCTGCCCGAATGGCTGCGCTTCGCCGAAGGCTATTACCTCATCATCTACGCCGTGCTGGTGATGACCATGATGGCGTTCTGCCCGTCCGGCATCGTCGGGCTGGCGCAGCGGCTAACGGTGGTGCGGCGGCGGCCGCAACAGCAGCCAGTCGCCAAACCCGCGGTGCTCGAGGAGGCAAAGCCATGAGTCCGGTCCTCGAAGTGCGCGACCTCGCCAAATCGTTCGGCGGCATCCATGCGGTGCGCGGCGTGTCGTTCGACGTGCGCGAGGGCGAAATCCTCGGCCTGATCGGCCCCAACGGCTCGGGCAAGTCGACGCTGTTCAACTGCATCCTGGGCCAGCTGGCGCCGACGCGCGGCGAGGTGCGCGTCGACGGCAACAGCGTGATCGGCCTGCGCCCCTCGGAGCTCAACCGCCGCGGCATCGGCCGCACGTTCCAGCTTCTGCAGGTGTTTCCGCAATTGAGCGTGCGGGAGAACCTGATCCTCGCCGGACAGGAGCACAAAGGCACGCGCCTGTCGCGCCTGTTCGGGCCGCGCGACGTCGGTCTCAGCGCCGACGCGGAACGGATGATCGGCTTCTTCCGCCTCGGCCACCTCGCCGACGAGAAGGCCGGCAGCCTCTCCTACGGCCAGCAGAAGCTGCTCGATTGCGCCATGGCGTTCATGGCAGGCCCGCGGCTGGTGCTGCTCGACGAGCCGGCCGGCGGCGTCAACCTGACGATGCTCGCCGGCCTGAAGGAGCGGCTCGAAGCCCTCAACAAGGAGGCCGGCGCGACCTTCGTGGTGATCGAGCACAACATGGAATTCGTCATGTCGCTCTGCTCGCGCATCCTGGTGCTCGCCGAAGGCGAGATCATCGCCGAGGGCCCGCCCGCGGTCGTGCGCAACGACCCCAAGGTGATCGAGGCCTATCTGGGCCGTTGAGAAAGCAAGCGCATGACCGCCGATGAACCGATCCTGACTCTCGCGAACGTCGTCTCCGGTTACGGCAAGATGACGATCCTCAACAGCACCACCGCCGCGATCCGGCGCGCCGCCATCACGACCGTCGTCGGCCCGAACGGCGCCGGCAAGTCGACCATGTTCAAGACCATCTTCGGCCTGCTGCCGGTGCGCACCGGTGCGATCCGCTTCGACGGGCGCGACATCACCAACTTCACGCCGCGGGCGATGCTCGATGCCGGCGTCGCCTACGTTCCGCAGGGCCGCAACATCTTTCCGGAGCTGTCGGTGAGGCACAATCTCGAGCTCGGCGGCGTCGCGCTCGCGGACCAGCGGGATCTGCCGGCACGCATCGACGCGATGATGCAGCGCTTTCCGATGCTCCGCGAGAGAGCCGACAGCCAGGCGTCCACGTTGTCGGGCGGCCAGCAGAAACTGCTCGAGGTGGCGCGCGGTCTCCTCCTCGATCCCAAGCTGATGATGATCGACGAGCCGTCGATCGGCCTTTCCCCGCTGATGGTGCAGGAGGTGTTCGCGATCCTCAAAAGCCTGCGCGACAAGGGCGTCACCATCCTGCTGATCGAGCAGAATGCCAAGCAGGCCTTGCAGATGTCGGATTACGGTCTCGTGCTGGAACAAGGCCAGGCGCGCATCGAGGACACCGCGCAAAAAATCCTCGACGATCCGCGCATCGCCCAGCTGTTCCTCGGCGGCGGCCTGCAGCCGATCGCGGGAGCTGCCGCATGAGCGGACGCAGGATCCTCGTCGGGCTGATCGGCGCGAACATCCAGAGGTCGCTGTCGCCGGCGCTGCACGAGGACGCGTTCGCCGCCGCCGGCATGCGCGGCCACTATCATCTGATGGATCTCGACCGCCCGCATGGCCGCCGGCTCGAAGCGCTGTTCGCCGCGGTGAAGAGCACGGGCTTCGACGGCATCAACGTCACCTTTCCGTGCAAGCAAGCTATCATGCCGCTGCTCGACGAGCTGTCGGCGGACGCGCGCCGGATCGGCGCCGTGAACACGGTGACATTCTCCGAGGCCGGCCGCGCGGTCGGCCACAACACCGACCTCGCCGGCTTCCGGCAGAGTTTTGACGAGAGCCTCGGCCGCCCTGCGATCGAGGGTCAGGTCGCGGTTCTGGTCGGCGCCGGCGGCGCCGGACGCGCGGTCGGCTTCGCCCTGATGCAGCTCGGCGCCGCGAAGGTCATCGTCCACGATACGGACACGGCGCGCGCCACCGCCCTGGTCGCCGACCTGATGCTGCACCACGGCGCGGCGCGCTGCCGGCTCGCCGATGACCTCCCCGGCGCGATCGCCGAAGCATCGGGCGTGGTCAATGCGACGCCGGTCGGCATGCTCGGCATTCCCGGCAATCCGGTGCCGACCAAGGCCTTGCGCGCCGACCATTGGGGGGCGGACGTGATCTATACGCCGATCGAGACACAATTCATCAAGGCGGCGCGCGCCAAGGGCGCGCGTGTGCTCACCGGCGGCGGCATGTGCGTTCACCAGGCGGCGGAAGCATTCCGCCTGTTCACCGGCCTCGCGCCCGACGTTCTGCGCATGCACCGGACTTTTGCAACAGCACTGGCCGCGCGCGACGCCGCGATGGCGTCGGTGGCGTGAATCCAAGGAGACTGCCATGAAAATGTCGATCGCCACCGTCTCGGTCAGCGGCGGGCTGGCCGAGAAGCTCGAAGCGATCGCCGCCGCCGGGTTCGAGGGCGTCGAGATCTTCGAGAACGATCTCCTCTCGTTCAACGGCACGCCGACTGAGGTGCGCCGCATGGTCTCTGACCTCGGCCTCGCCATCATCGCGTTCCAGCCGTTCCGCGATTTCGAGGGCATGCCGCCGCCCCGCCGCGAGCGCAATTTCGCGCGCGCCGAGCGCAAGTTCGACCTGATGCAGGAGCTCGGCTGCGATCTCCTGCTGGTGTGCTCCAACGTCTCGCCGGACAGTCTCGGCGGCATCGACCGCGCGGCGGCGGATTTCCGCGAGCTCGGCGAGCGCGCCGCCAGCCGCGGGCTCAAGGTCGGCTTCGAGGCGCTCTCCTGGGGGCGCCACATCAGCGATTACCGCGATGCCTGGGAGACCGTACGGCGCGCCGATCATCCCGCCATCGGCCTCGTGCTCGACACGTTCCATATCCTGGCCAAGCGCACCGACCTCAAGCCGATGGGAATGATACCGCGCGAAAAAATCTTCCTGGTGCAGGTCGCCGATGCGCCGGTGCTCGACACCGACCCGCTGTCGTGGAGCCGGCACTTCCGCAATTTTCCCGGCCAGGGCGACCTGCCGATCCTCGAGTTCATTGAGGCGCTGCAGGCAACCGAGTTCGACGGCCTCCTGTCGCTCGAGATCTTCAACGACCAGTTCCGCGCCGGCTCAGCGCGCCGCGTCGCCATCGATGGCCGCCGCTCGCTGATCCACCTGCTCGACCGCCTGCGCGAACGCACCGGCGTCGCGCCGAAGGAGCTGGCGCCGATGCCGCCCCGCGCGCAGTGCCTCGGCACCGAGTTCATCGAATTCGCCATCGACGAGACCGCGCTGCCGGAGTTCGAGAAGCTCCTCTCCGGTCTCGGCTTCCGCCGCACCGGCCGCCACATTTCCAAGGCGGTGACGCGCTGGTGCCAGGGCGGCATCAACATCGTCACTAATGCCGAGACCGAAGGCTTCGCCCACTCCTTCAACATCACCCACGGCACCGGAGTCTGCGCCATCGGCCTCAAGGTCGACGACGCGGCGGCGACGCTCGAGCGCGGGCGCAAGCTGCTCGACGAGCCGTTCCATCAGAAGGTCGGGCCGGGCGAGCTGGAGATCCCGTCGGTGCGCGGGCTCGGCGGCAGCCTGGTCTACTTCATCGACACCAAAAGCGAGATCGGCCGCGTGTGGGACATCGAGTTCGAGAAGCTCGACGGCGGCAGCAATGGCGACGCCGGGCTCACCTCGGTGGACCACATCTCGCAGTCGATGCACTACGAGGAGATGCTGAGCTGGCTGCTGTTCTACACGTCATTGCTCGATCTCACCAAGACGCCCGAGCAGGACGTCATCGATCCGGGCGGCCTGGTGAAGAGCCAGGTGGTGGAGACCGCCGACGGCTCCGTGCGCATCGTCCTCAACGCGTCGCAGTCGAGCCGCACGCTGTCGTCGCGCTTCCTGTGGGAGGCGTTCGGCTCCGGCGTGCAGCACATTGCGTTTGCGACCGATGACATGTTTGCAACCGTCCGGCGGCTCGAAGCGAACGGCGTAAAACTGCTGCCGATCCCGGAGAATTACTACGACGACCTGCAGGCGAGGACCGATCTGACGGCCGATCGCATCGATGAGCTGCAGGCGCACAACATCCTCTACGACCGCGACGGCAACGCCGAATACCTGCAGGTCTACACCCAGACGTTCGATGAGCGCTTCTTCTTCGAGATCGTCGAGCGCCGCGGCTACAAGGGGTTTGGCGCCGTCAATGCGCAGATCCGGCTCTCCGCACAGGCGCGCCTCGCGCGTGCCCCTGCCATTCCGCGCGCCTGACTGATAACAGGGACGATTGCCATGCCGCTGAGGATCGCCGTGATCGGGGCCGGGGTGATCGGCCGAACCCATATCAGGCTGGTGCAACGCTCGCCCGCCTGCGCGCTGGCCGCGATCGTCGACCCGGTCGAAAGCGCGGGCGAGCTGGCGCGGCAGCTCGGCGTTCCACACTATCGCGATATCGCAGCGCTGCTCGCCGACCAGCGGCCGGACGGCGCCATCGTCGCCTCGCCCAATCATCTGCACGTCGATCAGGGGCTCGCGCTGATCGACGTCGGGATCCCCTGCCTGATCGAGAAGCCGATTGCGCACGACGTCGCGGCGGGCGAACGGCTCTGCGGGGCCGCCGAGCAGACCGGCGTCCCGGTCCTGATCGGCCATCACCGGCTGCACAGCCCGATCATCGCAGAGGCAACGCAAGCAATCGCGAGCGGCGCGCTCGGCCGGATCGTCGCCATCGCGGGCAGTGCGTTGTTCTACAAGCCGGCCGCCTACTTCGCCGCCGGGCCATGGCGCAGCCAGCCGGGCGGCGGGCCGATCCTGATCAACATGATCCACGAGATCGCCAGCATGCGTGCGCTCACCGGCGAGATCGCCGCGGTGCAGGCGTTCACCTCGAACAAGATCCGCGGCCATGCCGTCGAGGATACCGCGTCGTTCTCATTGCAGTTCGCGAGCGGCGCCCTCGGCAGCTTCGTCCTGTCCGACACCGCGGCGTCGTCGCTCAGCTGGGAGCAGACCTCGGGCGAGGATCCCACCTTCGCGCATGATCCAACCAGTGACAATTGCGTCATCGTCGGCACGCGCGGATCGCTATTCATCCCGTCGCTGCGGATCCGCAGCTTCGCCGCCGGTGCCGAGCCGTCGTGGCACAAGGCGCTCGAGCAGCGCCTGATCGCCCGCGACCGCGCCGACCCGATGGAGCTGCAGCTCGCGCATTTCTGCAAAGTGGTCGACGGCGGAGCGACGCCGCTCGTCTCGCCGCGCGACGGGCTCGCCAATCTGCGGGTGGTCGAAGCGATCGTCGAAGCGGCGCGCAGCGGCCATACGGTGCGGTTGATGTAGAGAATTTCCAACTGGCGTCCGTCGAAGTCTCTGGGTCCCGGCTCTCGCTTCGCTCGGCCAGGACAAGATGCACTGCCTCGTGTCCCGGCCGAGCAACGCGAGAGCCGGGACCCAGTTGCCGCAATGAACCTGTCATCGCTTGCAGCCGACTAACAACCCGGCGGGCGACCACCCGACGCGAGCATCACCCATGACCACCCCCGCGCAGCCACCTGCCAAGCCGGCCGGAAGCCCCGTCCGCCGCATCGTCGTCACGGCGATCCTCAGCCTGCTCGTGTTTGTGCTCGTGCTGTGGATCACCGCCTTCACACTGACCACGTCGCTCATCATCGGCGTCTGTTTTGGCGTCACCATCCTGGTGGCGAGCACGATGTCCGATGCGTTGGAGTTGCTGCTCGATGCCGTCTCGACGGTCGTGCTCGGCGTATTGGCGGTGATCGCCGCCATCCTCGGCGCGATCTTCAGCATCTTCAACTAAGCCGGCACAACCGGGACCTTCTGCTTGCGCAGCGCCGCCATCACCTTCGGGTCGAGCTTGAGGTGCGCGTTGACGAGCTCGGGCGGCGTCAGCGCCATCCAGGTGTTCAGCGATACGTCGGCGTAATAGCTGCTCCTGAACATCTCCAGGAAACGGACCGTCGTCGTGCCGGTGTTCTCGACATAGTGCCCCATGCCGAACGGCACGTAGCCGACGTCGCCGGCGCGGAAATTGAACGTGCGGGCCTGGCCGGACGCGCCGAACACGCCCATGCGCGCCTGACCTTCGATGTAGTACTGCCATTCGTTGGTGTTCGGGTGCCAGTGCAGCTCGCGCATCGCGCCCGGATTGATCTCAACCAGGGCGGCGGCGATGGTCTTGCTCGCGGGGAAAACGCTTGAGTCGGTGATCCGCACGGTGCCGCCGCTGGTCTTGATCGGCTGCTGCGCCATCATGCGGTGACTGAAGCTTTGCGGTACCGGCGTCGCGCCGGCGATCTTGTCGCCGGCGAGCGGCCCCGGGATCGGCGCGGGGAAAATATAGAGCTGGCTCGGGTCCGGCGTGTGGCCGAACAGCGACGCCGACGCGCCGAAGTTCTTGCCCAGCACCTCGTTCGGCGTGTGCTTGAACCAGTCGCTGATCAGGAAGGTGTTGTCCTCGTCGAACTCGCCGTCGTCGAACACGAGCAGGAACTCGCAGCCGTCGGGACCGAGGCCCTGGATCGAATGCGGGAAGCCCGAGGGGAAATACCAGAGATCACCGACGCCGACGTCGTCGACGAAGTTGCGGCCCTGCGGATCGATGCCGGTGATGCGGGCGCTGCCGTAAAGCATATAAGCCCACTCGGCCGCCTTGTGCCAATGCAGCTCGCGCACGCCGCCGGCATTGAGGCGCATGTTGACGCCGGCGATGTCCTTGGAGACGCCGAGCTCGCGCACGGTGACCTGCCGCGTCCAGCCGCCGGCTTCGAGCCGCATGTGGGAGTCGGAGAAGGAGAAGCGCAGGTTCGGCAGGGTGCCGTGGTCGGTCGACGGTGGAACCAGGAGATCGGGGTTCTGCTGGTCGCGCATGAGATTGCGCGGTCCAGGATCGGTGCCGCCGTGGCCGGGGCGCTGCGGCTGCGGCAGCGCTCCGCCGGTTTGTGCCGACGCTGCGGTCGCAGCGGAGAGAAGGCTTCCGGCCGCGACCGTGGCCAGCATGTTGCGACGTGAAAGCGGAGTCATGGCGACCTCCCTGACAAATGTCCGATCTGTCCCGCAGACATAAAGCGTGGGGTGCAGATGGCTATGCCGCGATTGCTTCGCGTGCACCGCATTTGCCGCAATGATGATCGCTGGCCGCAGGCCGCATCGATCGCCGCAAACGCGGAAAAGACGGCACAACATCGGGCAAGCGCCGCGCGACGCGCTGCATACGTCCATGACATCGCCAGAAGCTCGCAGATGGGCGGCCGGCCTCGGGCGATACCCGCAAAGGTCTCTGAACAGAAAGGCAGATGCCATGAGGACATTCGGATTGCACAAGATCACCATCATCGTTGCGGCGCTCGCCGTCGGCGGCGCGGCGCTTTCGACCGACGCGCTGGCGCGCGGTGGCGGGGGCGGCGGCCACTTCGGCGGCGGCGGTCACTTCGGTGGCGGAGCACACTTCGGTGGGATGGGCGGCGCGCATTTCGGCGGTGGCCACTTCGGCGGTGGCGGCCATTTCGGTGGTGGCCGTTTCGCCGGCGGGTTCCGGCACGGCCGCGTTGCGCATTTCGGCGGGCTCTACGGTCTCTATGACGACGACTATTGCTGGCCCTACTACCGCCCGCATCCGCCGGGTGCTCGTTTCTTCTGCTGATGGCGATTGGCGCAACGCCGCGCTGATCGCAGCAATTTCACACGAGCAAGGCCCGCGCTCGGAAGCTAGGTTCTTCGTGAAATTGTGACGCAAACGTCTACGTCTGCCCCCATGGCGTGATTGTGCGCGATCACCAGGCTGACCGGCTGCCCCCTCACCGGTCCGCCGGACGTAGGCAGGGCCGGTGGTTCTCCCCCCGCCACCGGCCCTTTTTCTTTCCGTCGCATTTACAACAAATTCGCTCGCGGCGTTGTGAGTGGCCGGTGATGGCCTGAGCGTCCAGTGTGCAGCCGCTGGGACAGGAGGCGCGCATGCCAAGCTTCAGCCCGGAGCTCATCCAGATCATGCGAGCGGCACTGGATGACGTGATGACCAGAATTCCGCTGGACCAGGCACCGCCCGGCATCAAGTCTGAGGTCGCCGAGCTCATCCTCAAGGCAGCCGCCGACGGCCACACCAATTATGAGGACCTGGTCAGCCTCGTGCTCAGTCAGATTCATACGGGTGTTTCGTTGCTGACCTGAGCGGCGTGGCGAACGTATCACACCAAGGCATGGCTTGATTTTGATACAAATTACTGCCCAACCTCGTGGGCGCAATGCGCTTTGCGCCGAACAGATATGATGAAACCCACGTGCGGAAGCGCCGCAGGCTCGGTACGAATTTGCCGTGGCAAGTTTGATGGACGGCAGTAAAGCCGCCGGGGCGAGCGGTCGAGATCCTATGAGCTACGGAACCAACACCCACGAGGTGGGCAGCGGCAACGTGCCGGAGCTGCCAAGCGCCCCCGAGCTGACGCCGCCCTCCGCCATTCCGCTCATCGCCGGCCTGTTCGCCCTCACCATCTTCATCATCGACACGTTCACGCCGCTCGGCTTCGCCATCGCGGTCCTGTATTCGGTCGTCGTGCTGATGGCGTCGACCTTCTGCAACCGCCGCGGCGTGCTGCTGGTGTCGGCGATCTGCATGACGCTGACGGTGCTGAGCTATTTTGCTCAGCACAAGCTCGCCGCCAATCCGGCTCTGGTTCGCGCCTTGATGAGCCTGTCGGCGATCGGCGCGACCACGGCACTGGCGTTGCAGAACCAGGCAGCGAACACGATCGTGCGCGAGCGCGCGCGGCTGCTCGATCTCACCCACGACACCGTGTTCGTCCGCGACGTAAAAGAGGTCATCACCTACTGGAATCACGGCGCCGAGGAGCTGTACGGCTGGACCCGCGATGAGGCGATCGGCCGCGTGTCGCATGAGCTGATGAAGACCGTCTTTCCGGTTCCGCTGGAGCAGATCAACGCCGAGCTGCTGCGCACCGGCCGTTGGGAAGGCGAGCTCGTTCACACGCGGCGCGACGGCACGCGGGTCAATGTCGCCAGCCGCTGGTCGCTGCAGCGGGACGAGCGCGGGCGGCCGGTCGCGACCATGGAGACCAACAACGACATCACCGGTCGCAAGCATGCCGACGCGGAGCTGCGGGCGAGCGAGCGGCGGTTCCGCAACATCTTCCAGGCCGCGGCGGTGTCGATCTGGGAGGAGGATTTTTCGCAGGTCAAGGCCGCGATCGACGACCTGAAAGCGCAGGGCGTGACCGATATCGCGCGCCACTTGGCGAGCCATCCCGAGCTCGTGCGTGACGCGGTCTCGCTGGTCAAGATCGTCAACGTCAACGATGCGACGGTGAAGCTGTTCGGGGCGCGCGACAAGAACGAGCTCCTTGTGTCGCTGCACAAGGTGCTCGTGCCGGAAAGCGAGCTGGTGTTCGCCCAGGTGATGGTTGCGATCGCCGAAGGCCGCTCCCTGTTCGAGTCGGAGACGGCGTTGCGGACGCTGCAAGGCGACGCGCTGACCGCGCTGATGACCATCGCGTTTCCACCGGAATCCTACGACTGCGTGCTGGTCAGCCTGATGGACATTACCGAGCGCAACCGCACGCAGGAAGCGCTGCAGCAGGCGCAGGCGGAGCTCGCCCATGTCACCCGCGTGACGACGCTCGGACAGCTGACCGCGTCGATCGCCCATGAGGTGAACCAGCCGCTTGCCGCCATCGTCACCAACGGCGAGGCGTGCCTGCGCTGGCTCGGCCGCCAGCCTCCCGAGGTCGAGGAGGTGCGCGGCGCGGTCGAGAGCATGATCAGCGACGGCCGGCGCGCGAGCGACGTGGTCTCCGGCTTGCGCGCGCTGTCCCGAAAGACCGACCCGCAGCGCGCGCAGCTCGACCTCAATGGCGTCATCGACGACGTCGTCCTGCTGGTCCAGCGCGAGGTGTTCAATCATCGCGTCGTGCTGCGACTGGAGCATGCGCCCGGGCTGCCTCCGGTGCCCGGCGACCGCGTGCAGCTGCAGCAGGTGGTCATGAACCTGGTGGTCAACGGCCTCCAGGCCATGGCGGCCGTCGACGACCGGCCGCGCGACCTCACGATTCGCGCGCTGCGCCGCGGCAACGAGGCGGTGGTCGAGGTGCGCGATTCCGGATCAGGCATCGATCCAGTCAACATGGGCCGGCTGTTCGGCGCGTTCTTCACCACCAAGGACGACGGAATGGGCATGGGGCTGTCGATCTGCCGCTCGATCATCGAAGCGCATGGCGGACGCATCTGGGCCTCCCACAATGACGGCCACGGTGCGACGTTTCAGTTCACCCTGCCGCTGGCCGGCGAATCCCCGGCGCCGGCCGCGGCCTCGAGGGCAGACGCGTGAAACAGCCCGCCAAACCCTCCGCCGAGACGGAGCCGGTCGTGTTCGTCGTCGATGACGACGACTCGCTCCGCAAGGCGCTCGGCAACCTGTTCCGGTCGGTCGGATTGCGCACCGAGATGTTCAGCTCGGCGTCGGAGCTGCTCGCGAGCAAGCTTCCCGACGCGCCGAGCTGCCTGGTTCTCGACATCAGGCTGCCGGGCGTCAGCGGTCTCGATTTCCAGGCTCAGCTCGCCCGCACCAACGTCCACATCCCGATCATCTTCATGACCGGCCACGGCGATATCCCGATGACCGTGCGGGCGATGAAGACCGGCGCGGTCGACTTCCTGACCAAGCCGTTTCGCGATCAGGACATGCTCGACGCGGTCGCCGTGGCGATCGAGCGCGACCGCAAACGGCGCACCGACGAGAAGGCGATCTCCGGCTTGCGCGCGCGTTTCGAGCAGTTGACGCCGCGCGAACAGGAGGTGCTGGGGTTTGTCGCGGCCGGATTGATGAACAAGCAGATCGCCGCCGAGATGGAGCTCGCCGAGATCACGGTGAAGATCCACCGCGGACACATCATGCGGAAGATGGAGGCACGATCTTTGGCCGACCTCGTCAGGATGGCCGAAGCGCTCGGCGTGCGACGCAGCAAAAGCGAACAAACCTAAGTATGATTTTCCTCTGACGCGCTGACGGGCACTGTGCATGCAAGGGCCGTGGATCGGCCCTCCTTCTATTTTGCAGAGGACAGTTTCCGTTGCGACACGCGCCCGTGGTCTCGATCGTCGACGATGACGCGTCGGTGCGTGCTGCCACGGACCGGCTGGTGCGCTCGCTCGGCTACGTGTCCTGCGCATTCGCCTCGGCCGAGGAGTTCCTGCAGTCGCCGCAGCTCGCCGACACCTGTTGCCTCATCGCCGACGTGCAGATGCCCGGCATGAGCGGCGTCGAGCTGCAGGAGCGCCTCATCGCAGACGGACGGCGGATGCCCACCATCCTGGTGACCGCGTTCCCGGAACAGCACACCCGGACGCGCGCGCTCGCGGCCGGCGCGCTGTGCTTCCTGACCAAGCCGATCGATGCGCCGACCCTGATCAAGTATCTCGGCGCCGCGCTCGACCCGCAGGGCGAGAAGCGCTGCAGTTAATCCTCCTGTTTTTCTAAGCTACGAACGGCCTTTAGGCCGTAGGTCCGCGCGCGAACATACGCGCGGCCGCAAGTACAAACCAAAGTATGGGTCGGCCAAACCAATACAACAGGCCGATCAACCTCCGTACGATGGAGGGACCCCCGTTGCGCAAACTAACCTGACACCATGTTCGCGAGGCCAATGGCGGCCGCGCCGACAGCAGAGACGCCCCCAACGTCAGGTGACAGCCATGTTGACCAACTCGCTCTCCTCGCGCACGGCTTCGTACGCTCTCCCGACTCCTCCGCGACCGCCGATGCTGGTGTCGCTCGGCCAACGGCGGCCGCTCGGCGATCCCGATGCCTCGAGCGCGTTCGGCTCGCGGGTCGACATCACCCCCTCCGATGCGGTCGAGCGGCAAGCCGTCGCCGGGCGCGGCATGGCTGCCGAGATCGTGCAGGTGCCACGTGGCGAGCGGATCGAGGTCCGCTTCCGCGCCGCGCGCCATCTACTGGTGGTCCATACCCAGGGGGCCCGCCGCGACGGCGAGACCCGCGTCGAAGGCCTGCCGGCATCGACCCAGCGCGACGTCAGCCGCAAGCTCACCTTCGTGCCGGCCGGCCACGACTATGTCGAGTGGCTCGAGCCGCGCAGCGCGGTCACCACGACGTATTTCTATTTCGATCCGGCCAGCATGCCGGCGCATCCCTGCGGCGCTGCGGCGCTCGCGCCACGGCTGTTGTTCGAGGATACGGCGCTGCTCGACACCGCGCTCAAGCTGACCGGGCTGATCGAGGAACCCGAGAGCTGCAACCGGCTCTATCTCGAGGCGCTCGGCACCGTGCTGGCGCACGAGCTGGTGCGCCTCAACAGCGCCGAGCCGCAACCCGCACCGGCGCTCGCGCGCGGCGGCCTGGCGCCGTGGCAGCAGCGCATGGTCACCGACTACATCGAGCAGCGCCTCGCCGAGCACATCTCGCTCGACACGCTCGCCGGACTGGTCGGACTGAGCCGCTTCTACTTCTGCCGCGCTTTCAAGCAGTCGCTCGGCGTGCCGCCGCATCGCTACCACAACAGCCGGCGCATCGAGCAGGCCAAGACGCTGCTGGCGAAGCACGAGTTCTCGGTGACCGAGATCGGCTTCCAGGTCGGCTTCAGCGACACCAGCTCGTTCAGCGCTGCATTCCGCAAGGCGACCGGCCAGACGCCGACCGCGTTTCACCGCGGCGTTGCGTAAACGGAACGATCAGGAGGGGGCCGTCGGCCCTCTCCACAGGCTTGTTCACACTGGTGGGTCTCGCCCGGCTTTGCTTTCCCCTCCCGCCTCGCCGCGCTAAGCATGGCGATAACGTTCCGCCCGCCAGCTCACCCGGCGGGCGGAGCTTGCCGGTCGGATGCCTACGCTTGATCGTCTTGCAGTTGCAACCAGCTGTGCCAAGCGTCCGTGGCGTCGATATCGGCATAGCCCCTTTGTTCTTCCACGGTTCGAGCGGCGTCGTGGGGCACGACCATAACCATCGAGCCATCACGAATTCTGAGCACTTGGGCTTCTGTAAGCGCGGCACCACCATTGAGTTGTTGCGCTCGCATCAGCAGTGCCGCGAGGCTTGGTACGAAGACAAGCGAGAGCCCCTCTGTCAGGGGACGCTTCGCCAACTCGCCGTATGCACCAGAGTCACCGACGTGAAGCGCTGACATGGCGGTCGTCGACCTTTGCGCGTTGCCGAAAACGGCGGTGATGTGAGCGCTCTGTCGTTGCAGCGAGGCTCAGGATTTCGGTCATAGCCTAATCCGGTTCCGGGTGCTGAGTGCGCCTGGATATTTCGCCCAGAGGCCACAGCCGTTGAGGTCATCAAAAGTCATCGAAAGTCATCTGCGGGGCCACAGGCCTTTGAGACTCAACAGATTTCAGGATCGCCCGCACCTGCCATCGGTCATCTGGGACCGCTGCGACCTCGTCAAAAGTCATCAAAAGTCATCGGAAATCATCAGCGGACGGCGCGGCTCCCGGGCCTCACGAGGCTCCGGCCGCCGCTTCTGCAGCGGAGCCCCTGCCCCCGCCGCGGCGCCGCAGCCAGCCCTGCAAGCGGTCGAGGTAGAGATAGACGACCGGCGTGGTGAACAGGGTCAGGACCTGCGACAGGATCAGGCCGCCGACGATGGTGTAGCCGAGCGGCTGGCGGATCTCAGACCCGGCGCCGCTGCCGAGCATCAGCGGCACGCCGCCGAGCAGCGCCGCCATCGTGGTCATGAGGATCGGCCGGAACCGCAGCACGCAGGCCTGATAGATCGACTGCTCCGGGCTGAGGCCTTTGTCGCGTTCGACCTCCAGCGCGAAATCGACCAGCATGATGCCGTTCTTCTTGACGATGCCGATCAGCAGGATGATGCCGATGATGGCGATCACGCTCAAATCCATGCGCACGGCCATCAGCATCAGCAATGCGCCGATGCCGGCCGACGGCAGCGTAGAGAGGATGGTGATCGGGTGGACGAAGCTCTCATAGAGCACGCCGAGGATGATGTAGATGACGACCAGCGCCGCGAGGACCAGGATCAGCTCGCCGGACAGCGCCGACTGGAACGCGTTGGCATTGCCCTGGAAGGTCGTGGCGAGCGATGCCGGCTTGCCGCTGTCGCGCTCAAACTTCCGGATCGCGTTGACCGCGTCGCCCAGCGCCACGCCCGGCTTCAGGTTGAAGGAGATGGTGGTCGACGGGAACATGCCCTGGTGATTGATCAGGATCGGCGCCGCGGTGATCGTGCTGTTGGTCAGCGTGCTCAGCGGCACCTGCTGGCCGCTCGACGAGGGCACGTAGATGTTCTTGAGCGCTTCGGGTCCGGTCTGGAAGCGCGGATCGACCTCCAGCACCACGTGATACTGGTTGAGCGACGTGAACATGGTGGAGACGATGCGCTGGCCGAAGGCGTCGTCGAGCGTGTTGTCGACGGTCGCCGGCAGGATCCCAAAGCTCGACGCGACCTGGCGGTTGACGGTGACGTTGAGCCGCGGGCCGGCATTCTCCTGGTCGGTGGTGACGCCGGTGATGCCGGGAATCTGCTTGAGCTTGTCCAGGAAAATGCCCGACCAATAGTTCAGCTCGTTCGAGTCCGCGTCGGTCAGGGTGTACTGGTACTGCGTCTTGTTCAGCCGGGCGCCGACCGTGATGTCCTGGGCCGCCTGCATGTACAGCGTAATGCCTTCGACTCCATCGAGACTCTTCTGCAACCGCGCGATCACCTGGTCGGCGCTGGCGTCGCGCTGATCGCGCGGCTTGAGCGCGATGAACATGCGGCCGTCGTTGAGCGTCGCGGTGGCGCCACCGGCGCCGATCTGCGCGCCGACTGAAGCAACGGCCGGATCCTTCAGGACGCGACCGATCACGGCCTCCATACGCCTGGTCATCGCCGTGAAGGAGATGTCCTGCGCCGCCTCGGCGATGCCCTGGATCATTCCGGTGTCCTGCTGCGGGAAGAAGCCCTTGGGAATGACCACGTAGAGGTAGCCGGTGACGACGATAGTGCCGAGCATGGTCATCAGCGTGATGAAGCGGTGGCGCAGCGCGATCTCGAGGCCGCGCGCGTAGACAGCGAGCAGGCCGTCAAATCCGCGCTCGAACAGCCGGTAGAGCCATCCGTGCTTACCGCCGTCATGCCTGAGCAGGCGCGCGCACATCATCGGCGTCAAGGTGAGCGAGACGACCAGCGAGAGGATCAGCGACATGCTCACGGTGATGGCGAATTCCTGGAACAGCTTGCCGACATAGCCGCCCATCAGGAACAGCGGAATGAACACCGCGATCAGCGACAGCGTGATCGACACGATGGTGAAGCCGATCTCGCGCGAGCCCTTGAGCGCCGCCTCCATCGGGCTCAGGCCCTCCTCCAGATGGCGGACGATGTTCTCGATGACGACGACCGCATCGTCAACCACGAAACCGATCGCGATCGACAACGCCATCAGCGACAGGTTGTCGAGGCTGTAGCCGAGCACGTAGAGCACGGCGAACGTACCGATCAGCGACAGCGGCACGGTGATCGCCGGAATGACCGTGGCCCAGAAATTGCGGAGAAACATGAAGATCACCATCACCACCAGCGCGACGGTCAACAGCAGCGTGAACTGCACGTCGGAGACCGAGGCGCGGATGGTCTGGGTCCGGTCGGAGATGATGTTCAGCTTGATCGCGGGGGGCAACGACGCCTGCAGCTGCGGCAGCAACGCCTTGATGCGATCGACGGTCTCGATCACGTTGGCGCCGGGCTGACGCTGCACCGCCAGGATGATGGCGCGCTGGTTGTTGAACCAGCCGGCGAGCAGGTTGTTCTCCGGGCCTTCAACCACGTTGCCGATGTCGCGAATGCGCACCGGCGAACCGTTGCGATACGCGACGATCAGGTCCTTGTACGGCTCGGGCTTGATCAGCTGATCATTGGTATTGAGCGTGTAGGTCTGGCGCGGAGAGTTCAACGTGCCTTTCGGCAGATCGACGTTGGCCTGGGCCAGCACGTTGCGTACGTCTTCCAGGCCGATGCCGCGGTTGGCGAGCGCCTGCGGATCGACCTGGACTCGGATCGCCGGCTTCTGCTGTCCGCCGATGCCGACATTGCCGACGCCGGAGATCTGCGAGAACTTCGGCACCATGATGCTCTCCGCATAGGCGTCGACCGTGGTGAGGGGCAGCGTGTCGGAGGTCAGGCCCAGGACCAGGATCGGCGTGTCGGCTGGGTTCACCTTTCGGATCGTCGGCGGATAGGGAATGCCCTGCGGCAGGTAGGGGCTGGCCGCATTGATCGCCGCCAGCACATCCGTCGCCGCGCTGTCGATGTCGCGGCTGAGGTCGAACTGGACGACGACCTGCGTATAGCCGAGGGCGCTCGACGAGCTCAGCTGGGTGAGGCCCGGGATCTGCGAGAACTGCTGCTCGAGCGGAGTCGCGACCGATGATGCCATGGTCTGCGGGTCGGCGCCGGGCAGCTGGGCCGTGACCTGGATGGTCGGGTAGTTGACGTTCGGCAGCGCCGCGACCGGCAGCAACCGATAGGTCACGAGGCCGCAAAGCAGCAAGCCGGCCATCAGCAGGATGGTCGCGATCGGCCGGTGAATGAAGGGCGCGGAGAGATTCATGGGATCGCCTGCTCGACCGAGCTCTGGAGATTGGCGTCTTGCGCAGCCTTGCCGTGCAGCTCCCGTACCAGCGCGCCGGCCTGAAGCCGATACTGACCGTCCACCACGACCTTCTCGTTGGCGCGCAGGCCGGAATCGATCAGAGCCTGGCCGTCGCTGATCTGGGCGACGATCACCGCGCGGGGTTGCACGGTCCCGTCTGCGCCGATCACCCAGACGTAGGAGCCGTTCGGACCCTGCTGCACGGCCGACGCGGCGATCGTCAGCCCGCCGTGACGGGTCTCGAGCAGCAGCCGCGCGTTGATGAGCTCGCCCGGCCACAGCATGCGCTTGGCATTGGGGAAGCTGGCGCGCAGCCGGATCGTGCCGGTGGTCTGGACGATCTGGTTGTCGATCAGGTCGAGCTTGCCTTCATCGAGCCTGATCTTGTCGTCCTGGCTGTAGGCGAGCACGGTCAGCGCACCGTTGGCCATCTGCTGCTGGATCTGCACGAAGTCGGTCTGCGGCAGCGAGAAGATCAGCGAGATCGGCTGGATCTGCGCGACGTCGACCAGGCCGTTCGGATCGGTCGGGTGAATGATGTTGCCTTCGTCGATCTGGCGGATGCCGGTCACGCCGTCGATCGGTGCTGTCAACCGCGTGTAGCTCAGGTTGGTTCTCGCCTGCTCGATGACGCCCTCGTCGGACTTCACGATGGCCTGCAACTGGGCGAGTTGCGCTTTCTGCGTATCGACCAGTTGCGAGCTGGCAAAACCCTTCTGCTGCAGCGGCACGTACCGGTTCAGATTGGCCGCGGCGTTGTTGAGCTGTGCCTGGTCGCGGTCGCGATTGGCGATCGCCTGGTCAAGCAGCGCCTGGTAGGGACGCGGGTCGATCTCGGCCAGCAGATCGCCCGTCTTCACCGTCTGTCCCTGGGTGAAGGCGATCTTGATGATCTGCCCGGTGATCTGGCTGCGCACAATCACATTGTTGTAGGCGATGACCGTGCCGACACCGAGCAGGTAGATCGGAACGTCGCCGCTCTGCACGGTTCCGGCAACGACCGGCACGCTCGGAGGCGCGACAGCCGCTTGCGCCGGCTCGGCCGCATCGCGGAAATACCAGGCCGCCCATACGGCGCCGACGGCCACTAACAGTGTGATGATGGGAATGATGATGTGCTTGCGCATGATGTCGCCCCGCCTGTCTCAACACCCGGGCAATCCGAGCGCGCTGATGCCGCTGCTCGTGGATCCCGGAGCCAAACCGGCGCTTCCCATGGTCGTCAGGCCGCCGCACGGCGACGGCGATGTCATGCTGGGCGCCGGCACGGTGATCATCGGACTGACGCCCCCGCTGTTGAGCTCCGTGGAGTCGAGCGGGATCGCACCGCCGTTGAGCCTGAGGCTCGCGCTCGCTCCGAGCGTCGACGGCGGCGATGCGGTGCCGCTCGTCGCAGGTGCCGGCGAGAGCACGCATGCCGATGTTGCCGAACCGCCCGCGGCGACGCCGCCGCCGTCGAAGGTGGTGGTTGCGCCGGTGGTCCCGGTGGTGCCGGTCGTCGCTGAGGACGTGGTGCCGGACATGCCGAGCGGTGAGACATTCGTATTGCAGGTCGGGCCCGGTACCGGGCTCAAGCCGCCGGGATCGATCTCGGTCGCACCCAGCGGAATGCCGGTGCCGCTCGATCCCATCGAGCCTGGCACGCCGAGCGGCGACGTTGCGCGCAGTCCCGGCGTGCTCATCGTGGTCTGCGCCAGTGCGGCGCCGCAGCTGATCAGGATCGCGGCCGCGATCACAAGCCATCGTCGCATCGATACCTCCTGGTCGCCACGGACCTGCTGGCGTTGCAGCAACCCGAGATAAAGCCAACGCGACGGACGCGCTTGCATGGAATTGCGGGTGATATGGCCGGCTTGCGGTCGATCCGATGCGCGTCCGGCGACATTAAGAATCGTTTAGCCGGCGGCCGGCGCAACGCGGCAACGCCACGCAAATCGAGGCAATCCGGCGAGAGCGCCGGCGCGCGGAGGAGCGCATCTATCACTCGTGATCCGCACCACCCTTCAGTCGGCCGCCGGCCGCATGGGCGGGTCCACTCGAACCAAAGGAGAGTACCATGAAGATCCTGTCCATCTTTGCAGTCGTGCTGTCGCTGTTCGGCGCCGCGAATGTCGCCATGGCCCAGAGCGTTCGCGACCAGGGCGTCGTGACCGGCAGCCAGGCCAATGCGGCCGAGCACCAGACCGGCGAATACACCTACGGCCGGTAATCTTGGCCGCACGCGTTGCAGATTGCCCGGCTTGCTCGCAACTCCGGTTGGTTGCAATCTCGACCGGGCGTCAGCAGCTACGCAAACACTCCAACTTGAACTCCGCAGGAGGCCGATATGGAAAGCATCGATTTCGCGCGGGCGACGTTCCGACTGCTCAAAGCGTCCGTCATGCTGCTCGCGCTGCTGACAGCTGCGCCCGCTTTCGCACAAGTGCTGACACAGGAGCCTGGGCCGGGTGGCATACCGATCTCGCCGGGTTCTGCCATCAACGGCTACACGCCGGGCGGCATCGGTCCCGGCGGGACCAGGATCTCACCCGGTCCGGCTGCGGAGGGCATTCCGATGTATCATCCGACGCCCGGTGGCCGGAGCCTGATCCCGAGCCCCGTGCGGTAGCGAGCAATCGTCTCCCAACGCGTTGCCGCATCCCCCAAAAGGGGCGTATCGATCCGCTACCAACGGGCGTATCGATCCGCTACGCCGTTTCAGGAGACAGCCCATGGCAAGAACCGTCGCCGACCAGTTCGTCGAAATCCTCGTCGCAGCAGGCATCAAGCGCGTCTATGGGATCGTCGGCGACAGCCTCAACGGGCTGACGGACGCGATCCGCCGCGACGGGACGATCGACTGGATCCACGTCAGGCACGAGGAGGTCGCCGCCTTTGCAGCCGGCGCGGAGGCGCACCTCACCGGAGGGCTCGCCGTGTGCGCCGGCAGCTGCGGACCCGGCAACCTGCACCTGATCAACGGCCTGTTCGATTGCCATCGCTCGCGCGTTCCCGTGCTCGGCATCGCCGCGCACATTCCGTCGGCTGAGATCGGCAGCGGCTACTTCCAGGAGACCCATCCGGAAACGCTGTTCCAGGAATGCAGCCATTATTGCGAGTTGATATCGGCCGCCCATCAGATGCCGCGCGCGCTCGAGGTCGCGATCCGCGAGGCGACCGGCAAGCGCGGCGTTTCAGTGCTGGTGCTGCCGGGCGACGTCGCGCTGCAGCCGGCCGCGGCGGCGACAAAATTCGGCGGCCTTTCGCCGCCGGCGCCGGCGGTGACGCCGGCGAAGCACGAACTCGATCGTCTGGCGGCGCTGCTCAACGGCGGCGGGCGGATCACGATCCTGTGCGGCTCAGGTTGCCAGGGCGCCCACGACGAGCTGCTCGCGCTCGGTGAGCGCCTCAAGGCGCCGATGGTGCATGCGCTGCGCGGCAAGGAGCATGTCGAATGGGACAACCCCTACGACGTCGGCATGACCGGGCTGATCGGCTTTTCGTCCGGCTATTACGCCATGCGTGACTGCGACGTTCTGCTGATGCTCGGGACGGATTTTCCGTATCGGCAATTCTATCCCGAGGGGGAAGTCCGCATTGCGCAGGTCGATGTCCGACCCGAGAACATCGGCCGGCGTGCCGCCGTCGATCTCGGCGTAGTCGGTGATGTCCGCGCGACGCTTGCGGCATTGCTGCCGTTGCTCGACGGAAAACGCGACGACACGCACCTTTCCCGGGCGCAACAGCACTATGCCAAGTCACGCAAGGCGCTCGACGAGCTCGCGGTCGGCACGCCGGGAAAGCGGCTGATCCATCCGCAGCAGATCGCCAAGGCGATCAGCGACCATGCCGCCGCAGACGCCATCTTCACCTGCGACGTCGGCCTGCCGACGGTGTGGGCCGCGCGGTACCTGGCGATGAACGGCCAACGGCGGCTGATCGGCTCGTTCTGGCACGGCTCGATGGCAAACGCGATGGCGCAGGGCATCGGCGCGCAAGCCGCCTTCCCTGGCCGGCAGGTGATCTCCATGTCCGGCGACGGCGGCTTCACCATGCTGATGGGCGATTTTCTCACCCTCGCGCAGTACCGCCTTCCGGTGAAAGTCGTGGTCTTCAACAACGGCGCGCTCGGCTTCATCGAGCTCGAGCAGAAATCGACCGGCTTCCTCAATTTCGGGACCGAGCTCGCCAATCCGAACTTCGCGGCCATGGCGGAGTCGATCGGCATCCGCGGCATCAGGCTCGAGGACCCGTCGGATGTCGGCGACGGTATCGCCGCCGCGCTCGCCCATGACGGGCCGGTGCTGGTGGATGCGGTGGTCAATCGGACGGAACTCGCGATGCCGCCCTCGATCACGCTGGAGATGGCCAAGGGATTCACGCTCTACATGGTGAAGGCCGTGATCAGCGGCCGCGGCGACGAGGTCGTCGATCTCGCGCGCTCCAATCTCTGGCGCTGATCAGAACCGCAAACTCACTCGGCGGGCGTCGCCGCCAGATCCGGCCGGCGCTCGATCCGCGCCTTCGCCAGCTCCTGCTCGAGCCATCGGTCGTGGTGCTCGTTGGCCCAGTTGTAGTCGACCTCGCCGGTCCCCATGGCCTCAAACGCGCCTTCCATGCCCACCGTGCCGATATAGATGTGGCCGAGAATCAGCGCGATGAACAGCACGGCGATGATACTGTGCACTATCTGCGCGATCTGCATGCCGAGAATGTTCGTGACGTAGAAAGGAAACAGCAGCAGTACGCCAGAAACGGCCACCGCGGCGCCGGCGCCGAGCACGCCCCAGAACACCAGCTTCTCGCCGGCGTTGAAGCGGCCCGCCGGCGCGTGCCTTCCGCGGATGAAGCCACCGCCTTGCTTCAACCACTCGATGTCGGTCCGTTCGGGCATGTTGTCGCGCAGCCAGATCGCGCCGATCAGCACGAGCCCGACCACGAACGGTGCGCTCATGAAGTTGTGCGCGTATTTTGCGTATTCCGAGAACGCGCTGAAGGCATCGGGCCCGATCAACGGCAGCAAGACGCGTTTTCCGAACGTGACGTTCAGGCCCGTCAGGCCAAGCACGACGAACGACACCGCCGTGAGCCAATGCACGAAGCGCTCGAAGCCGGTGAAGCGCGGCACCTTGCGCCCCGACCGGCCGGCGGAGATTCGGATCTTGCCGAGGATCATGTACGCGCCAGCGAGGCCGACCAGCGTTGCGAGGATGAGGCCAGCGCCGAGCCATTGCAGCGTCACCTCGCGAAAGTGATCCCATCGGCGCCCGGCCGGCTGCATCAGCACGCGCGCCCGGGAGTCGAGCTGCACGATCTCGCCTTCGATGCGCGGCGCGAGCTGCAGCAGCGTCTGCTCGTTCACGACCTGCGCCTGCGGATTGATCGGCGTGGCTTGTTGGGCATGCGCTGGCGCAACGACGGCGAAGGCCACGATTGCAGCCGCCGCCAGGGTGAGACGTGCTCGCGCGATTGACGTGATCATGATCGTGCGCCTCTGCAGTAAGTCACCGCCGCTCCGCTGCAGCTTGTCAGAGTGATGTCTTTCGGTCTCGGCCCCGATTGCCCGGATTTGCACGATCTTGCCGCGCTCGACTCTGCCGCAAGACTGTGCGGTTCACGGCAACGCGGACCAAGAAAATTCTGCGTGCGATCTCCAGATATGAGCCGATCAGCCGGAGGACCGGCGATTGAAGGAGGCTCATCATGGACAGGCTGAAGCAATATCTGGTGGCGGCCGCGCTGGGACTCACGGTGGTCGTATTCGCGTCGCCCGGCGATGCGCAGGCGCCCGATCCCTCGTTCGCAGTATCGCGCGCGCGAGCCAACTACGTGTGCTGCGTCGAGGGCGAGCAATATGCAGAACGCGGGTGGTGCAACATGGAGATCTATCGATCGGCCAGCTGCGCGCCCGGGCGGATCGAGGACGAGACCTACCGGTAAGTGCTCAGGGTCCGACACTATTGGCCGATTGCGGCAAGATCCAACAAGCGGGTCATCTGACGAAGCGCCACATGAGCCGCATCCCCCCTCTATCATGGGGGCAACATCAGGAGACTTGTCATGACCATCCCGAGTTCGTACTTGGCTGCGCTCATTGTTGCATTGACCATCGTCGCGGCAGCGACGCCCGGCAACGCGCAGCCGCTTCGCGACGGCGTCAGTGCAGCGCGCGCTGCGGCGATTAGGGAGTGCAGTGCCCGTGCCGCGCCGTACAAGGAATACCTCTGGGGCAACATGGAATTCGACCAGTACCGCGCCTGCATGGCCGAGCGCGGGCAGCCCGAGTAGTTCAGGCCCGGCGCCTGTCATGTCGCGATCCCCTCGCGATAGGCGGTCATCCACCCCCAGGCGCCGGAGCCATACCCGCGCGTGATGGCGCGCTCCTTATAGATCTGCGCGATGACGTCGCCGTCGCCGGCAAGCAGCGACTTGGTCGAGCACATCTCGGCGCACAGCGGCAGCTTGCCCTCCGCGAGCCGGTTGGCACCGTATTTCTCGAACTCCTCGCGGCTGCCGGGCGCTTCGGTCCCGCCGCCGCCGGCGCAATAGGTGCACTTGTCCATCTTGCCGCGCGAGCCGAAGTTGCCGAGGCGCGGATATTGCGGCGCCCCGAACGGACAGGCGTAGAAGCAGTAGCCGCAGCCGATGCACAGGTCCTTGGAGTGCAGGACCACGCCGTCGGCGGTGGTGCGGAAGCAGCTCACCGGACACACCGCCGCGCACGGCGCCTCGGTACAATGCATGCAAGCCATGGAGACCGAGCGTTCGCCGGGCTTGCCGTCATTGATGGTGACAACGCGGCGCCGGTTGATCCCCCATGGCACCTCGTTCTCATTCTTGCAGGCAGTGACGCAGGCGTTGCACTCGATGCAGCGGTCGGCGTCGCAGAGGAACTTCATTCGCGCCATGATGCGCCTCTCATGCAGCTCTGATCTGACACAGCGTCGCCTTCGGCTCCTGCATCCCGGTCACCGGGTCGAAGCCGTAGGTGGTGAGCACGTTGACGCTCTCGCCCAGCACGATGGGGTCGGCGCCTTTCGGATATTTGCTGCGCTGATCGACGCCTTGGAACCAGCCGGCGAAGTGGTACGGCATCCAGGTGAGGCCCTTGCCCACGCGTTCGGTCACGCGCGCCTTCATCCTCGCTCTCGCGTTGTTCTCGGCGCCAAACACCCAGACCCACTGGCGGTCCTTGATGCCGCGCTCGGCGGCGTCGGCCGGACTGATCTCGACGAACATCTCCTGCCTGAGCTCGGCCAGCCACTTGTTGGAGCGCGTCTCCTCGCCGCCGCCCTCGTAATCGACCAGGCGGCCCGAGGTCAGGATCAGCGGAAAGTTGCGGACGACGTCCTTCTCGACCGCCGCCTTCTGCACGCTGAAGCCGACATTGGGGACCCGGAACTGCACGGCGTCCGGCAGCGTCGGATATTTCGCGACGAGGTCGGGCCGCGACGTGTAGATCACCTCGCGGTGTACCGGCACCGGGTCCGGCAGATTCCAGGCGACGACACGCGCCTTGCCGTTGCCGTAGGGAATGCAGCCGTGCTCGATCGCGACCCGCTGGATGCCGCCCGAAAGGTCAGTCGACCACGATACCGTATCGCTGTTGGCGCCGCCGATCCTCTCGATGACGGCGCGCTCGGCGGGTGTCAGCTCCGCATCCCAGCCTAGCTTCTTGAGCACGCCGAGCGTGAACTCGGGATAACCGTCGGTGAGCTCCGAGCCGACCGGATAGGAGCCGTCTGACAGAAGGCTGACGCCGTTCCGTTCAACGCCGAAACGGGCGCGGAACGCGCCACCGCCCTCCTTCACCGGCAGCGTGGTGTTGTAGAGCACCGGCGTGCCGGGATGCTTGAACTCGGGCGTGCCAAAGCACGGCCACGGCAGGCCGTAGACCTCGCCGCCGACATCCGAATCGTCCTTGGGCGCGCGCAGCGTGATCACATCGAACCTGGCCTGATGCGCCATGTGCGCCTTGAGTCGCTCGGGCGACTGACCGCAATAGCCCGTCGACCAGCCGCCGCGGTTGATCTCGCGCAGGATGTCCTCGGCCGAGACGGCGTTGATCTCGACCTTGATGTTCTTGAACATCGCTTCGGCGAAGCCGAGCTTCTGCGCCAGCAGATACATGATGTCGTAGTCATTCTTGCGCTCGAACATCGGCTCAACGATCTTCTCGCCCCACTGCAGCGAGCGGTTGGACGCGGTGCGCGAGCCGTTCATCTCAAAGCTGGTCGCCGTCGGCAGCAGATAGGTGCCATTCTTGCGCTCGGAGAGCACCGCCCAGGTGGTCGGATAGGGATCGCAAACGACGAGGAGATCGAGCTTCTCGATGCCTTGCGCGGCGTGCGACATGCGGGTGATCGTGTTGCCGCCATGGCCCATGATGAACATGGCCCGCAGATTGTCCTGCTGAGACACTTGGTCCTTCGCCAGCAACGTCGCATCGAACCAGCGGGTGCTGGTGATGCCCGGTGTCGCCATCATCGCCTTGCTGGCGAAGCGCGACTGCATCCAGTCGTAGTCGACCTCCCACACGCGGCACCAATGTTTCCACGCGCCGTCATCGAGGCCGTAGTAGAGCGGCAAGGTCACGACATCGAGGCCCATGTCGGTCGCGCCCTGGACGTTGTCGTGGCCGCGGAAGATATTGGCACCGCCGCCATTGATGCCGACATTGCCGGTGGCGAGCAGCAGGATGCAGCTGGCGCGGACATTCGCGGTGCCGAACGTGTACTGAGTCTGGCCCATGGCCCAGATCAGCGTCGCGGGCTTCTGTGTCGCGAATGTCTTGGCAATGCGCTTCACCTGCGCTTCCGGCAGGCCGGTGACGCGCTCGACCTCCTCAGGCGGCCACTTGTCGACCTCTTTGCGGACCTCGTCGAAGCCGTAGACGCGCTGGCGGATGAACTCCCTGTCCTCCCATCCGTTCTTGAAGATGTGCCAGAGCATCCCGTAGATGGTCGGGATGTGCGTTCCGGGACGCACGCGGACGTATTCGGTCGCATGTGCCGCCGTGCGCGTCATGCGCGGATCGATGACAATCATGTTGGCGCGGTTGAGCTCCTTGCCTTCGAGGATGTGCTGCAGCGACACCGGGTGCGCCTCGGCCGGATTGCCGCCCATGACCATGATGGTCTTGGCGTTGCGGATATCGTTGTAGCTGTTGGTCATCGCGCCGTAGCCCCAGGTATTGGCGACGCCGGCGACGGTGGTGGAATGGCAGATGCGCGCCTGGTGGTCGGAGTTGTTGGTGCCCCAGAACGCGGCGAGCTTCCGATTCAGATAGGCGGCTTCATTGGTAAACTTGGCGGAGCCGAGCCAATAGACGGAATCCGGGCCGGACTTCGCGCGAATCTCGAGCAGCTTGTCGCCGATCTCGTCGATCGCCTGCGCCCATGAGACGCGCGTCCACGCGCCGTCGACGAGCTTCATCGGATAACGCAGGCGGCGATCGCTCGACACGTCGTCACGGACCGCCGCGCCCTTGGCGCAGTGCGAGCCGCGATTGATCGGCGAGTCCCAGCCCGGCTCCTGGCCGGTCCAGACACCCTCGGCGACCTCGGCGATGACCGTGCACCCGACCGAGCAGTGCGTGCAGACATTCTTCCGGCGCGTGAGGGTCACGCCGGGCGCCGGTGGCGGACCCGCCATCGCCCGTCGGACGCCGCCCGGCGACAGCGTGCCGAGCGCGGCAAGGGCGCCGGCCGCGATGCCGGAACGGCGCAGAAACGCGCGGCGATCGAGGCCGCCGGCCGTCGGCACGGCGAGAAACGTCGCAAGCCTGCCGTGGGATGGCGCACCCGACTTGCGTCGGATCAGCATGGCAACCTCCGTGTCACTGTGCCGGATAGCGGTTGACGCGATAGAAGGTTTGCACCTCGGGCGAGCCGGCCTGGTAGCGAGCGCGTGGTGGAGCGTGAGCCTGCTCGGCCTCCGCGGTCGGCGTGCAGGCGCTCGTGGCGGCTGCAGCGGTTCCAACTGCGAAAACGCGCAGGAATTCGCGGCGGCCAAGCTGTTCGCTGGCCGGCTTCCCAGTGCCCTGCTTGGCGATTCCGTCGTTCATGGTCACCGCCCGTCGGCAAAACCTCGCGACGCGACGTCGCGATCGTGCGCCAAACATTCAATTACCGTCGGGCCCGACCAGTTGCTTTGGCGGTCTTGCGGTCGCTGGTCCGATCTTGCGCCATCCGCCGAACCTCGCGACGGCACACAAGGCCGCGCGAGCCGAACATGCCCCCAACATGACCAATGTGTAATCCGCGCGGCGTCCAAAATGGCAAGCGCGCCCGACACGCGGCAATCCAGGCCAAGCAGTCATCGCCCCGCGAGCTATGTATTCGCGTGTCACCCCCTTCCTGAGGGGACACCCTGCCGGCGAAGCCGGAGGGTTCACTCGAACCGATGGAGACCTGTCATGAAGATCCTTTCCGCTATCGCGATCGCGCTGTCGCTGTTCGGCACCGCCAACTTCGCCATGGCCCAGACCACGCGCGACCAGGGCGTCACGACCGGCAGCCAGTCGAATGCCGCCGAGCATACCTACGGCGGATATGCGCCGAACGGCCGCTAACTTCGCCCATCGCGCATGTCCTTCTCGGGCATCAGCGTCCAGTCTTCCGGGACATGCGCCTCCATCGACCTCGCGTCGGCCGGACCGGCTGGCCTGGTGCAGGTCCGTGCCTTGTGGCGGACCAGCTCTCGATGCGTCGCCCTGTTCGTCGGCGCGAGGTCGCTAACCATCTCCATACGCAACGCGTCAATCGAGGCGCACAACCTGCAGGAGGCCGACATGATACGACTGAATGTCACCGCGCTGATCCTGCAGCTGTCGCGGACCGCGCTGACGATCCTGTCGCTGCTGAACGCGCCGCCGGCGTTTGCGCAAGTCAGCACAACGCCCGCGCTGGACGAACATGCCGCGCTTCACGCGCGCGGAATGCTCACGGCACCGCCCGTCACGAGGCCGCTGCGACCCTGACCGGCTGGCCGATCATGTCGACGTAGCGCTCGATCGGGCCGGGACGGCCGATCAGATATCCCTGCACCTCGTCGCAACCCTCTTGCACCAGCATCGCGAGCTGCTCCGCCGTCTCGACACCCTCGGCGACCACCGGAAGGGCAAGGCCGTGGGCGAGCCCGATCACGCCGCGAACGATAGCGAGGGATCCTTCCCCGCGGCCGAGCGTGCGGACGAATGTGCGGTCGATCTTGATCCGGTCGAGCGGAAACGACTGCAGGTAGGACAACGACGAGTAGCCGGTGCCGAAATCATCGAGCGCGATGCGGATACCGAGCGCCTTGAGGTTGCGCAGCGTGGCGGCGGCGCGCGAGACGTTCTCGATCAGCATGCCTTCGGTGATCTCGAGCTCGAGCCGCTCCGGCTTCAGTCCGGTCTCGAGCAGCACCGCGTGCACCATGGCCTGCAGATTGCCGCGGCGGAACTGGACCGCGGAGACGTTGACCGAGACCTTCAGCGGCTGCTGCCAGCTGGCGGCCTCCCAGCAGGCCCGGCGCAGCACCCACTCGCCGAGCTCGACGATCAGGCCGCTATCTTCGGCAACCGGAATGAACTCTGCCGGCGGGACCGCGCCGCGCACCGGATGGCGCCAACGTGCCAGCGCTTCGAAGCCGATGATGGTGCCGTCGGCGCGCGCCTGCGGCTGGTAGTCGAGCGAAAGCTCGCAGCCGGGAGCATCCTCATGCGCCTTCTCCAATGCGACCCGCAGGTCGCGCTCGAGCGCGCGACGCTCCCGCAGCTGCTGATCCATGGCGGCGGTGAAGAAGCGGGTGGTGCCACGGCCATCGTGCTTGGCCCGGTAGAGCGCCGCGTCCGCGTTGGCGATCAAAGTCGTCGCGTCACGTCCGTCGTCGGGAAACACGGCGATGCCGACCGAGAGATCGAGCTCGAACGTCTGTCCGTCCGCCTCCACCTCGCCGTCGAGCGCGCCTTCCAGGCGCTCGACCAGCGCCTCGACGCGGGCACGCGATTCTGTCGCGACGGCGACGAATTCGTCGCCGCCGATGCGCGCCAGGAACGCTCCCTGGCAGGCCGCGCGCAATCGTTGCGACACGCTGCGCAGCACCGCATCGCCGACCGAATGGCCGTGCAGATCGTTGATCTCCTTGAAGCGGTCGAGATCGATGCACAGGACCGCAAAACTGCCGCCGGTCGCTTGCGCCTGCGCGAGCACCGTCTGGAAATGCTGGTCGAGCGCGGTGCGGTTCGGAAGGTCGGTCAGCGCGTCGTGCTGTGCGCTGTGGGCGATGCGCCGCTCGGCCCGCTTGCGCTCCGTGACGTCGATGATCGCCGACATGGTGGCAGGCCGGCCCTGGTATTGGATACGCCGGAAGTAGGTTTCGACCTCGATCGGCGCGCCGTCGGCCTTGAAGTGCCGCCACGGCGCGCTCTGGATCGTGCCGGCATCGGCGCCGCGCACCGCCTCGCGCACCCGGTCGCAATCCTCCGCCGGGCGGATGTCGAGCAGGCTCATGCGCATGAAGGCTTCGCGCGAGTAGCCATAGTGCGCAACGGCCGCGTCGTTCACCGCCAGGAATTCCAGTGTCTCGCGGTCGAACACCCACATCGGCACCGGATTGGAATCGAACATCATCCGGAACATCGCCTCGCGCTCTTTGAGATCGGTGATGTCGACGCGGATGCCGATGCTGCCGCCGTCCGCCATGCGCCGCTCCTCGATGCGGCACCAGCGGCCGTCCGAGAGCTGCTGCTCGTGCCGGCTCTGCGGCTGCCGATGCAATGCGAGCCGCTCCTCCAGCCACGCATCCTCGCGGCCAATCGCTTCCGGAAAATGCCCGCGCGCGAGGCCTTCGCGCAGCGTGTCGACGAACGGCACCCCCTCCTTGAGGAGGTGGAGGTTGTGGCGGTAGATCTCGGCGTAGCGCTTGTTCCACAAGACGTAACGATCTTCGGCGTCGAAGATCACCAGACCTTCCGGCACCAGGTCGAGCGCCGCGAGCAGACGCGCATGCGCGGCGCGCGCCTCCTGCTCGGCGCGCTCGGCGGCGGACTTGGCGGCGGCGAGCGCCTGCTCGGCCTGGAACTTTGCGGTCACATCCTGATGCGTTGCCACCCAACCGCCGTCCGGCATCGGTCGATGGCGGATCTCGAATACGCGCCCGTCGGCGAGCTCGACGATTGTGTCGGACGGCTTGTCCGACACCGCTACCCGGGTGCGCCAGGCGAGATACTCCTCGCGCGTCATACGCGGGAAAGTGCCCGCCGCGAAGCGGAGGTCGATGATCTCCTTCAGCGACGTGCCCCGCTGCACCTTGTCGGGGTCGACCCGGTACAGCTCGGTGAACAGCCGGTTCCAGGCGATCAGCCGGTGCTGGCCGTCGAAGAAGCACAGGCCCTGCGTCATGTTGTTCATGGCCGTGTCGAACTGCCAGGCAAGCTCGCGCTGCTTGTCCTGCTCGGCGACGGCGGCGCGGCGCGCCGCGCGCGACTGCTCGCGTTCGGCGGTGATGCGCGCGCGCGAGGCGACCAGCGTCGCGAAGTCGGCGTAGTGGACGTCGATCATCCGCATGACCAGCGCGAGCAGCAGCAGCAGGTTGGCGCCGAGGCACAGCGCGACCGTGTCGCCGGACAATGCGAACCAGAGCGCGACCGGCATGCCGCCGAGCATCACGTGCAGCCGCGCGGTGGCCGGGAAGCAGGCGACGCAATAGGCGCTGCCGATGGAACCGAGGCAGGCAAGCAGCGCGACCGAGATGCGGGTGGCGGAATCGATGCTGTCGAGCAGCATCAGCACCCACGCCGCGAACACGAGGCTGAGCGCGGCGGCCACCGCACGGGCGCGTACCAGCAGGTGCCGCGCCTCCTCGGCGGTGGGCAGGGAAGCGTTGTGCATCAGCCAGGAACCGATGCGCGTGATCGACAGCGCGACAAACGCACTGGGCGGCCCGAAGCGCAGCAGCGCCGGCAGGCTCGCAGGCAGCACGTAGGCGATGCTGATGCTCTCGGCGACGATCACCGCATAGAGGACGGGGACCTGCTTGCGCACCACCGTGAATTGGGCAACGAGCAGCGCACGCGAAATCGCCGTCCCGGCGTCGCGAAGCTCGAACCAGCGCTGCGCGAACTTCAGGATGCGCATCGACCCGCCGCTGTCACTTTGGGCGACAGGTTAGCGGAGAGTTCACAATTCCCGGTGAATCGGCGTGGTTAAGGAGAGGATTACGCCCTTCACGGAAATCAGGGTGACGCGCGTCAGCGGCTCCGGAAGGCACCGGGATGGCACGCCGAACACCACCACCCGAAGGTGAAGTTCCGTCGTCGAGTCACGCACGCGTCGCCGGCGGCGCACTGCGCGGCTGCACCTTGCTGGCATCGACGAGGTCGACCGGCGGGTTGAGGATCACCTGGTCGCCCGCCTTGACGCCGTCGACCACCTCGACACTGGTGCCAAAATCGCGGCCGACCGAGATCTTGCGGATGCGCGCGAGGCCATTTTCGACCACGGCCACCTGCACGCCGTCGCGATTGAAGATGATGGCGTCGGCGGGCACCAGCAGGCTCGGCGTCTTGCGCGGCACGTGCAGCTCGACCGTGCAGTAGATGCCGGGCGTCAGCACGCCGTCCGGATTGGGGATGTCGACCTCGGTCAGCAACGTGCGTGTGCCGGGCTGCAGTGCGTCGGCGATCCGCGTCACCTTGCCCGGAAAGCTGCGGCCGGGAATTTCCGGCACGCGCACCACCGCCTCGACGCCGGGCGTGAGGCCAAACGCCTGGTCCTGCGGCACGAACACCTGGGTGCGGATCACGTTGCTGCGCATGATGGTGAACATGAATGTGCCGTTGACCGCATCGGCCTGCACCAGGCTGCCGACATCGATATTGCGCTGGGTGATGACGCCGTCGAACGGCGCGACCACGCGCTGATAGGCCTTCTGCTGGCGCAGGACGTTGAGCTGCGACTGCTGCGCGGTCACGTTGGCTTGCGCGACCGCGAGCGCGGCCTGCTGCGCCTTGAGGGTCTGCACGTCGATCGTGCCCTGCTGTTGGGTGACCCAGCCCTGGGCAACCAGCGGGCGGTCGCGGTTCCAGGTCACCTGGGCGAGATCGACGTTGGCCTGCGCCTGCTGGACGGCGGCCTGCAGCTGGCCCAATGTCGCCTCGGCCTGGGCGATCTGATGATCGAGCTCCGGCGCGACGATCTGGGCGAGGAGCTGCCCTTCCTTGACGCGGTCGCCGATGTCGACCTGGCGCTGCTCGATATAGCCGCTGGCGCGCGCAAAAATGTTGGCGGTCGCGAAAGCCTGCGTCGTCGCCGGCAAGCTGACCTTCACCGCGGCATCGCTAGCCTGCACGGTCGCAACGCGGACGCTCGGCACGAAGTCGCGTTGCTGCTGCGTAGTCGCAGCAACCGCCCGCTGCTCCTCGGCGTAGCGCCAACCGCCGAACACCAGCGCGCTCGTCACTGTCAGCAGCACGCCGCCGCCCAGGAGCCAGCCGCCGCGTCGGCGCCGCGTCACCACGGGACGATCGTCGAGCAATTTGTAGGTCACGTTGCCAGAACGACGTTGCTCCACGTCGGGCCGTTCGAACGAGACGACGTCGTTCATGGGATGTCCTCCTCGAATACGCCGTGAGCCGTCTTGCCGTCGCTGCCCTTCCGGAGCAGCGCGAACAGGTACGGCACGACCAGAAGAGTGGTTGGGGTCGCGAACAGAAGCCCGCCGATGACGGCGCGCGCCAGCGCTGCATTCTGCTCCTCGCCCGCGCCGCCGATCGCCATCGGGATCATGCCGACGATCATCGCCGCAGCGGTCATCAGCACCGGGCGGATGCGGGTGTGGCCAGCGTCGATCGCGGCCTCGAAGGCGCTCTTGCCGGCGAGCTGCTGCTCGCGCGCGAAGGTGACGAGCAGGATCGAGTTCGCAGAGGCGACGCCGACCGCCATGATCGCGCCCATCAGCGAAGGAACGTTGAGCGTCGTGCCGGTAACGAACAGCATGGTGAGGATGCCGCACAGGGTGATCGGCAGCGCCAGGATCACTACGAACGGATCAGCGAAGTTCTGGTAGTTCACGACCATCAGCAGATAGACGAACACGGCGGCGAACAGAAGCCCGATGCCGAGATTGCGAAAGGCGCTGCTCATGCTGTCGATCTGGCCGATGACCTGGATCGAGTTGCCGGGCGAAAGCTGGGTCTTGAGCTCGGCGACGATCTTGTTGATCTCGTCGGCGGCGCCGCCGAGGTCGCGGCCCTGCACACTGGCAAAGACCTCGTAGACCGGCTGGATGTTTGCCTGGTTGGCGTTGGTCGGCACGCTGTCGCGCTTGAGCGTCGCGACGTTATTGAGGAGGCCTGGCACCGGCGTGTCCGGCGCGGTCGACGAGAGCGCGGTGGTCACCGGCGTGTTGCCGAGGTCGTTCACCGAGCTGACGCGATGTTCGGGGGTCTGGACGGCGATGTAATAGGGAATCCCCGATGCGGGATCAGTCCAGAAGTTCGGCGTGACCTGCTCCGACGAGCTCAGGCTGACATTGAGATTGGTGGCGATGGCGTTGGCGTTGAGCCCGAGCTGCGCCGCCCGCGCGCGGTCGATCTTGGCATAGAACGCCGGCGCATCGACCTCCTGCTGGAGGTGCGCATCGACGATGCCCGGAATCGCCGCGATCCGCCGCCGCAGCTCCTTCGCCACGCGCAGATTGGTAGCGCGGTCATAACCGACGGTGCGCACGTCGATCTGCGCCGGCAGCCCGAAATTGAGGATCTGGGTGACGATGTCCGCTGGCTGGAAATAGAACTGGACCTCGGGGAACTGCGCCGGCAATAGCTCGCGCAGCTTGCGCACGTAGTCGCGCGTCGGCGCATGGCCCTCCTTCAGTGCCACGAGGATCACGCCGTCATTGACGCCGATGGTCGATCCGTCCGTGAAGGCCAGATTGTACGAGCGCGCCGGCAGGCCGATGTTGTCGATGATCCGGTCCCGCTCGTTCGCCGGGATGACGTCGCGGATCTTGTCCTCGACCGCTTGGAAAACTTGCTCAGTCGACTCGATGCGCATGCCGGCGGGGGCGCGCACGTGGAGCTGGATCTGGCCGCCGTCGATGGCGGGGAAGAAATCGCGCCCGACCAGGGTGAACATGGCGGCGCCGAGCGCGAGCACGAGGACGATCGCGACCGGGACGATGATGCGCCGCTTGAGCAACGCAACGAGCAACTGCGCATAGCCTTCGCGCATGCGCTCGAAGGCGCGCTCGAATGCGGCGTGGAAGCGCGCGAACCAGTTATTTGACGGCGCGTGTGCGGGGCCGTGCTGCTCGCCCTTGAGCAGGAGCCCGATGGTGATCGGCGTCAGCGTGCGCGACAGCACGTACGATGCGATCATGGCGAACACCACCGCGAGCCCGAGCGGCGTGAACAGATATTTTGCCGGCCCGTCGAGGAACACCACCGAGGTGAACACACAGCTGATCGCGAGCGTGGAGACCAGTGTCGGCACCGCGATCTCGGCCGCACCGTGCAACGTCGCCTCGGGGAGCGGCCGTCCCTGCTCAGTCAGCAGGCGGTGCGTGTTCTCGATCGTCACCGTCGAATCGTCGACCAGGATGCCGACCGCGAGCGCAAGCCCACCGAGCGTGAGCGTGTTGATCGTCTCGCCGAGAAAATAGAGCACGACCAGCGATGACAGGACCGCCAGCGGGATCGACACCATGACCACCAATGTCGACCGCCACGAGCCGAGGAACAGCAGGATCATCAGCGCGGTCAACCCGGCCGCGATCGCGCCCTCGCGCAGCACGCCTTCGATCGACGCCTTGACGAACACCGACTGGTCGAACTGCTCGGTGATCTCCATCCCGGGCGGCGCCGCCGCGCGGGCAGTTTTGAGCGCCGCGCGCACCGCATTGACGACGCTCAGCGTCGAGGCGTTGCCATTCTTGATGATGCTCAGCAGCACCGACCGCTTGCCGTCCTCGCGTACCACGTTCTGCTGCACCAGCCAGCCGTCATGCACCTGGCCGACGTCCTTCACGAACACGGTGGCGCCGTTCGCGACCTTGATCGGAATGCTGTTGAGCTCGTCGATGCTCGACGGTGTCGCGTTGGTGCGGACCACATACTGCGTGTCGCCGATCTTGGCGCTGCCGGAGGGCAGCGTGAGGTTCTGCGCGTTGACCGCGTTGACGACGTCGAGCGGCGTCAGGCCCTTGGCGACGAGCTTGGCCGGATCGATGTCGACCATGATCTGACGATACTTGCCGCCGGCCGGTGTCGGCAGCGTGATGCCGGGGATCGGCGCCAGCTGCTGGCGGATGCGATAGATGCCGTAGTCGTAGAGCTGCTGCTCGTTCAGCGTGTCGGAGCTCAGGCTTATCTGCAGCACCGGCACGCTCGACGCATTGAATTGCACGACAACTGGCGCCTGGATGCCGGGCGGCATCAGCACGCGGATAAAGTTGGTCGCCGAGACGATCTGCGAGATGGCGAGGTCGAGATTGACATCGGGTTGGAAGTAGATCTTCTGCACCGAGAGCCCATTCATCGTCTGCGCTTCGATATTCTTGATTCCGCTGACGCTCGCGCTGATGGCATACTGGCTGTAGGTAGTGACGCGCTGCTCCATCTCCGGCGTGCTCAGCCCGGTGTAGCTCCAGATCACCGTGACGACCGGGATGCGGATCTCCGGAAAGATGTCGGTCGGCATGGTGCGCGCGGCGACCACGCCGAGAAACACGATCAGCGTGGCCAGCACATAAAACGTGTGCGGAGATCGCAACGCGAATCTGACGATGCCCATGTTTCGACCGGTTGCCCTTGCCTGGCATGCGCCAGCGGGCCCTCACCATGAGGGTCCTTGTCCGCGAATATAGGCGGCTGCCGCACATTTTCTTGGTTCCGCTTGCCGCGATCAGGGCAGCATTGCTCACAGCACCATTCGCCGTGTCGACCATCACATGCGTGACGCCGCTCATCCGAAAGATTGGCGCAAGATTCACGCAGGCGCAGCAATCCGGCGCAGTCTTTTCCGCAACCGCGGTGCCATTTGAACGGTCACGCCATCACGTGATGAAAGAGGACGTCATGAGCAAGTTCGCTGTTGCGCTGCTGATGTGCGTGTTTCTTGGTCAGTCTGCCGACTTGGCACAGGCGGGAGCTTGCAGCGAGGAGATCGCGCAGTTGCGGCAAGCCGCGGCAAGCTCCGGCGCCGCGCCGACTGCGCCGCAATCCGTCGGCGCCCAGCTCGGGCGCCAGCCGACCCCCTCCTCCCTGGAGCACGCCGAGCAGGCCGCGCAATCGAACTTCGCCGACTTGCTGTCACGCGCAGAAGGACTCGATGCGGAGGGCAAGCACGCGGAATGCATGCAGGCCGTCACCAACGCGAAGCGCATGCTCGAGCTGGACTGATCGTCGGGGTCTTGAATGAAATTTCTACAGCTGCTTCTTGTCGCGTTATTGCTTGGCCTTGCCGCGCCGGCCACGGCTCAGGAGGGCCGCCACGGCCAAGGCCACGACAAATGGCATGCCGACTTCTATTCAAAGCTGATGCGGCCGGACACCAAGACGTCGTGCTGCAACCTCGCGGATTGCCGGCCGACCGAGGTACGCAGCGTCGGTGACCACTATGAGGTCATGAAAGACGGCCGCTGGATCAGAGTGCCGAGCGACAAGATCGTCAAGGACCATGCACCGGACGGCGGCGCGCATATTTGCGCTCCGCCCTCCTACGGTACGAGCTTCGAGCCGGACTACGTGTTCTGCGTCGTCTTGCCGTTCGAGACATGAGATGCGCTGGCGGAGCGCTTCAGCCGACCAACCGAGGCTGGTCGGGTGAGCGCTCCTTTCGTTATTCGCCCCGAACGCGCGTCGTCTCGAACAGGAACCAGGTGCGGCGCTCGGTCTCGTCGATCCAGTTCTCGAGCAGGCTCGCGGTGGCGACGTCGCCGTGCTCGTCGCACAGGCCGTGCGCTTCACGCATGCTCGCCGCCAGCTGCTTGTTGTCCTCACGGAGCTCGGCCAACATGTCGAGCGGCGTGACGAAGCCGGCGTCGTTGTCGAGCACGCGTTGCAGCCGCGCGATGTGGCCGATCGAACGCAGTGTGGTGCCACCGATCTTGCGCACGCGTTCGGCGACGTCGTCGGTCATGGCGAAGATCTGATCGGACTGCTCGTCCAGGAGCAAATGGTAGTCGCGAAAATGCGGGCCGGACATGTGCCAGTGGAAGTTCTTGGTCTTGATGTAGAGCGCGAACACATCGGCGAGCAGCGCATTGAGCGCGCCGGCGATGTCCAGCACGGCGGTGGGGCTCAGATTGGTCGGCGTGTGCAGGGGAGCGGCGCGCGATGCGTCCTTGACACTTGTCATGTTCGACATCCTTGGCTGGAGAGAGAGAGCGGTGATGCAGATGCCCCACCATGACTCGTCCCGCTCCGGGTGGCTTGACGGTCCTTGCTACGACTTGATCGTCCTTGCGCTTGCGGCCGCCGATGGCTGCGCCGTCACTCTTGTTGCCCATGCTCGGCCATGCAGGCGCGATACCGGTAGATGGTCATCGTTCCGGTTTCGTACTCCGGACCCCACGCGGCAGCGCGCTGGTTGCATTCGTGGATCGCGGCGGCGCGTGCCGAGCTGACGATGTAGTGACCGTCCGGGTCGTAGCGACCTCGGGCCTGGCCGGGCGATGCCGCGGCGAGCGCTGCCATTCCGACGACCAGCGCGGCCATACGGACTTTCGAAACAGTCATGACGAGTTTCCTTGCGACTGACATCGCCCCGCACTCGTGATGTGGGTGACGCAGCGAGACTCGCTTGGCCCATCTTGCTGAAAACTGCATGTGCTGCGGTTTAGGCAATCGTGCACCGGCCGCGGCAATTGCGGCAAAGCTCGCATCGACACGCCGACGCATGTGTTCGGCCATCACCAATGCCAACGGAGGCAGCGATGGTCGAGGACAACGAGTTTCGCAGCAGACGGCAGGTCCTCGCATCGGCGGGCCGCCTGTCGATCGGCGGCGTGGTCGCGCCGGCGCTGGCCTCGGCCGCGGTAAGCTCACCGGCCGCAGCCGTCTCTGTCCCGCACCTCGCGGCGCACGACAGCGAGGAGCCGGGCGAGGCGACCGCGGAGAAGGTGATCGACGCGCTCGAAGGCGCCTATGGTCGACAGCGCGGCCTCCGCCGCAACCACACCAAGGGCGTCGGCGCGCGCGGCATCTTCGTCGGCAACCCTGAAACGGCGATCTATTCGCGGTCCGCGCTGTTCTCGGGACAGTCACTCGAGGTCGTCGCGCGGTTCTCGCTCGCCGGCGGCGATCCGGATGCCTCCGATGCGGAGAAGTCGCCGCGTGGGCTGGGGCTGGAGATCAGGCTGCCGGACGGCGGGCCGCATCACATCACCATGCTGCACACGCCGATGTTCTTCGCCGCCGTGCCGCAGACCTTTCTCGACAAGTTCATCGCGCTGGCAATCGATCCCTTGACCGGCAAGCCAGACATGGCGAAGTTCAAGGCGTACATGGCGTCGCATCCGGATATCGCCTCCCAGACGAAATTCCTGGCCGAGACCAACCCGCCGCCAAGCTACGTGACCTGCGCCTATTACGGCATCCACACGTTCAGGTTCATCAATGCGACGGGCAAGGTCACCAATGTGCGCTTTCGCTTCGTGCCGCATGACGGGGAAAAGCAGCTCTCGGACGCGGAGCTCGAACGGACGCCGCGCGACTTCCTGGAGCAAGCGTTGATCGAGCGGCTGCTCCAGGGACCGGCGCACTGGGACATGATCGTGACGATCGGCGAGCCGGGCGACCCGGAGAGCAATCCGACCGTCCTGTGGCCTGCCGGCCGCAAGGAGATCAATGCGGGAACGCTGTCGCTCACCTCGGCGACGCCGTCGGCGGAGGCGGGCAGCTACCGGATCAACTACGACCCGCTGGTGATGGGGGACGGTATCGCTCCCTCGAACGATCCAATCCTGCTGTTCCGATCGCCGTCCTACGCCATCTCCTATGCGCGGCGCCTGCAGGAGCAATGATGCGAACCGAACATTGCCGCGGCCCTTGACGGAAGGCTGCGGCAACATTTCGCGTTAGATGCGAGTTAGTTGCCATAAAAGGTACGCGGGCGGCTGCTCTGCTTCCGGCGCGGAGTCGCAAATCCGCGGGAAAGAAAGCAGTTTCAGCGAAGACTGGTCGCCTCCGGCGTGCGAAAGAAACCACTGATCTCCCCCTTTCAACTTGGAGTAATGAAAAAATGGCGCGAACGAGCACGGCGGCCCGGCCGTCCGGCGAACCGATTCCAGTTCCCGACAAGGTATCGGTGACGCTCACCGTGAACGGCAAGAGAACACAGCTCGAGGTCGCGCCCTGGACCACCCTGCTCGACGCCTTGCGTGATCATCTCGACCTGACCGGCACCAAGAAAGGCTGCGATCACGGCCAGTGCGGCGCCTGCACGGTGCTGGTCGACGGGCGGCGCATCAATTCCTGCCTGACGCTTGCCGTCATGAAGGAAGGCGCGAGTGTCACCACCATCGAAGGCCTCGCGGTCGACGGGCAACTACACCCGCTGCAGCAGGCCTTCATCGATCACGATGCGTTCCAGTGCGGCTATTGCACGCCGGGACAGATCTGCTCGGCCGCCGGCCTGATCGCCGAAGGCAAGGCCAAGTCCGCCGATGAGATCCGCGAGCTGATGAGCGGCAACATCTGCCGGTGCGGCGCCTATCCCAACATTGTGGCAGCGATCCAGCAGGTGATGGGCACTGGAGGCCGGTCATGATCAATTTCCAGTACGCGCGCGCGACCGACGTCGATGACGCGGTGCGCCGGATCGCCGCCAACCCCGCGGCCAAGTTCATTGCCGGCGGTACCAACCTGATCGACCTGATGAAGGAGAATGTCGAGCGTCCGCCGCTCCTCATCGACATTTCGCGGCTGCCGCTCGACAAGGTGGAAGAGACCACCGGGGGTGGCCTGCGTATCGGTGCGCTGGTGCCGAACTCCGACCTCGCCTATCACCCGCTGATCACAAGCCGCTATCCGCTGGTCGGCAGCGCGATCCTCGCCGGCGCCTCGCAGCAGCTGCGCAACATGGCCTCGACCGGCGGCAACCTGCTGCAGCGCACCCGCTGCGCCTATTTCTACGACACGGCGACGCCGTGCAACAAACGCGATCCGAACAGCGGCTGCTCGGCGATCGGCGGCCTCAACCGCGGCCACGCCATCCTCGGCGCGAGCGAAGCCTGCGTCGCCACGCATCCGTCCGATATGTGCGTCGCGCTCACGGCGCTCGATGCCAAGGTGCACGTCGCCGGCCCGTCCGGCGCGCGGGCGATCGCCTTCGCCGACTTCCATCGGCTGCCTGGCGACACACCGCAACGCGACACCAACCTGCAGCCCGACGAGATCATCACCGCGATCGAGCTGCCGCCGGCCGGCTTCGCCAAGAACTACTCGTATCTCAAGATCCGCGACCGGCTGTCCTACGCGTTCGCGCTGGTGGCAATCGCGGCGGCGCTCGAGCTCGACGGTAGCAACATCAAGGAAGCGCGGCTCGCGCTCGGCGGCGTCGCGCACAAGCCCTGGCGCGATCCGAACGCGGAAGCAGCGTTGCGCGGCAGGCCCGCCACCGAGAGCAGCTTTGCGCAGGCGGCCGACCTGCTGCTGCGGGAGGCCAAGCCCCTCGAGCACAACGCCTTCAAGATCGACCTCGCTCGCCGCGGCATCGTCCGCACGCTGACGCAGGCGGCGAACGGCACACCGCAATCGCAGTCCAACAAGAAGATTGCGTGAGCCGGCCATGGCAACCGACATCAACCGGCGCGGCGTCCTGCAGGGCGCCGTCGCGTTCGGAGCGCTCGGCGGACACGCTCATGCCGAAGCCGCCCGGCCCGCCGCGACCGCAACTCAACCCGAACCCACGAGCCTGTCCATGACGCAATATATCGGCACTCCCACGTCGCGCTACGACGGCCGCGCCAAGGTAACCGGCGCCGCGAAATATGCCGGCGAGTTCAACGTGCCCGGCCTCGCCTTCGGCGCCGTCGTCGAGTCGACCATCGCCAACGGCCGCATCGCCCGCATCGACACCAGCGAGGCGCTGCGCGTCGGCGGCGTGCTCGCGGTACTGACCCACGAGAACCGGCCGCGTATGGCGGAAACGGACGAGGCCTACAAGGACGACGTGGCGCCCGAAGTGGGCTCGCCGCTCCGCCCGCTGTACGACGGCAGGATCGTGTTCAACGGACAGCCGATCGCGCTCGTCCTCGCGGAAGACTGGGAAGCTGCGCGTTTCGCCGCCACGCTGGTGCGTGTCGAATACGAAACGGCGAAGCACGTGACCGACCTGCATGCCGCGGTGGGCAAGGCGATCATGGTCCAGAAGCCCGAGAAGCCGCGTGGCGATGCCGCCAAGGCGTTTGCTGCGGCGGCCGTGCGTCACGAGGCCGAGTACTTCGTCCCGACCGAGTACCACAACCCGATGGAATTGTTCGCCGCGACGGCAGTGTGGGACGGCAACGGCAAGCTGACCGTGTGGAACAAGACCCAGGGCGTGCAGAACGTGCAGCGCTACCTGTGCAAGGTCTTCAACAAGAACCCGGAGGATCTGCGGGTGATGTCGCCCTACGTGGGCGGTGCGTTCGGCTCGGGCCTGCGCCCGCAATACGAGGTGGTGCTCGCGACGCTTGGCGCGCTGGCGCTGGAGCGTTCGGTCCGTCTCGTTCTGACGCGGCAGCAGATGTATGGGCTCGGCTATCGTCCGGCGACCATCGAGCGCCTCGCGCTCGGCGCCAACAATGACGGCACGCTCGCGTCGGTCACCCACGAGGCGATCGCGGAGACATCGCAATACGAGGAGTTCTCCCGCAACGACACCGGCTGGTCCGGTCTGCTCTACAAGTCGCCCAACGCCAAATATGAGCACCGGCTCGTCAAGCTCGATCGCCCGACCTCCGCCGACCAGCGCGCGCCAGGCGCCGCGACCGGCGTCTACGCGCTCGAATCCGCGATGGACGAGCTTGCAGTCGCGCTCAAGCTGGATCCGGTCGAGCTGCGGCTGCGCTGCTACTCGGATCGCGACCAGAACGAGAACCTGCCGTACTCGAGCAAGCAGTTGCGCGAATGCTACCAGCAGGGCGCGGAAGCGTTCGGTTGGAGCAGGCGCAACCCCGAGCCCCGCTCCATGCGCGACGGCCGCGAGCTGGTCGGCTGGGGCATGGCGACCGGCATCTGGGAAGCGTTGCAGGTGCCGGTGACGACACGCATCACGTTGACCGCCAACGGCCATGCGGAGGTGGCCTCCGCCGCCTCCGATATCGGCACGGGGACCTACACGGTCATGGCGCAGGTCGCGGCCGATATGCTCGGCGTGCCGATCGACAATATCAGCGTCAAGCTCGGCGACTCGTCGCTGCCCGCGTCGCCAGTCGAAGGCGGATCATGGATGGCGACCTCGGTTGCACACGCGATCGGCGTGACCGTCGATGCGATCCGCGCGGACCTGCTGCAACTTGCGCAGCGGCAGCCGAACTCGCCGGTCGGCGGTCTCACAGCGGACGACGTCGCGCTGAGGAACGGCGCGATCGTCAGCAAGAAAGACCCGAGCCGCACCGTCTCGCTCGCCGACGCGATGCGGCACGGCGGCGTGGAGCGCGTCGAGCAGACCAAGCCCAACAACTTCAGGCCTGACTTCTTCACGCCCGGGTCGCATGCACACAACACCCATTCGGCCATCTTCGCCGAGGTGAAGATCGACGAGCAGCTTGGCGTCATTCGCGTGACCAGCGTTGTCAGCGCGGTCGCCGCCGGCCGCATCATCAACCTCAAGACCGGCGCCAACCAGATCTCGGGCGGCGTGGTGTGGGGCATCGGCATGGCGCTGCACGAGGAGACGCTGGTCGATCATCGGTTCGGCCGCGTCATGAATGCGAACATCGCCGAGTATCACGTGCCGGTAAACGCCGACGTGCACGACATCAAAGTGATCTTCGTCGACGAGCCGGACGACGAGATCAATCCGCTCGGCCTCAAAGGCCTCGGCGAGATCGGCATCGTCGGTGTCGCCGCGGCGGTCGCCAATGCGGTCTATCACGCGACCGGAACGCGCGTGCGCGACCTGCCGATCACGCTCGACAAGCTGCAGCGCACGCAAACGGCCGGCGCGAGCCGCTAACCCAGACTCCCAACAAAAACGTGGAATGACCATGCGAGACCGGTCATCCCACGCCAGCTGCGCAACGGGTCACTGTTTCGGCGGCGACTTCTCCGCAGGCCCGCTCTTGCCGCCCGGCTTGCCGGGGATCTTCGAGGAATCCTGCTGGCGCGCGGCTGGATTCTGCGGCTCGTTGCCCATTCCGACCGTGCCGGTGCTGTCCGATGGTTTGGCCGCCGGGCCGCTCTTGCTGCCCGGGTGGCCGGGAATTCCGGTACCGGAATTCTGCGCGTTCGGCGCCTGGGTACTTGGCTGTCCGCTGGTTTGCGCCGCGACGGGCACCGTCGCCAACGCGAGCGCGAGCGCGCCCACACAGAGCCTCAACATGGGGCCTCCAATTGCTATGTTGGATCAAGCCGATGACCGGAGCGCCCGCCCGCGGTCATGGTCGCTGCGCTAACGTCGCCGCGGCGCGCTTCGTTCCCGTCCTGCGCGTGCTTCAGCAGCAATGCGACGTATCGGCGCGCCTGACGAGCTGCGGCGGTGTGCAGTGCCAAAGGCCATCAACACGCCGATACAGGGCCTTGCCGGAACCGAGGTCGCTGCCTTACATTCATGTGCGGGCACGCCGGGACGGTGATCATCAAGCGAAGGTCCCCCACCGGAAATTCTCAGACAGAGACCAAGATCAGACAGAGACCAAGAAGAGAACCCTAGAGGAGATGACCATGGCTTGGACGACTCCAACCCTCGTGGAAATCTGCATCGGACTTGAGATCAACGGCTATCTGCCGGCCGAGTTCTGATCCATTCTGCATTCACCCGGCGCCGGCGCGTCCTCACGGACCGCCGGCGCCGAATTATTTCGTGGGGTCAGCCTGCGTCCCGTGCGGCGGTGTGGCCGCGCAGCTTTTCCATCAGCCAGCTCCACGCCTCTTGTTCCGCCGGTCCGGCGGTCTTCTCGACCGCAATCGCGAGATAAGCGATCTCGCGCTCGATCTTTTCGCGCGGCAACAGATGCAGCCGGCTGACCAGGATGGCTGCTTCGATCACCGCCGCCTGCGCACGATTGAAACCGGAAAACGGCGCGTGCGAGGTCCGGTGCACCACATGGCAATGGAAGCGCGGCCGCGTGGCATCGTCATCGACGCGCGTGACGGCAAGCTCCTCATGCGCAAGCGCGCCGGCAAGGCGAGGAACCGGCACGCGGTCAGCGGCGATCGTCGCCCAGTCCTGCCGTCCGGTCAGGCATCCGGCGAAAATCCGCACGTCGTCGGTATGGTTCGCCACCGCGAACGGCACCGCGCGCAGGTTGCTGAGCGTGGTCGACGGATGGAACGGCGCAACCACCCAGCCCTCGTCGTCGGCTATGATGCCGAGCGGCGCGACGTGAACGCGGCCGTCGGCGTCGACCGTCGTCACGATGGTCTCGCGGATCATCGGCATCGCATCAACTCTCGTCCTAGCTCTCACCCTTGGCGCCGCGCAGCGTGTGGCCGACCTCGCGCAGCCGCGTGAGGTCCTCCGGCGCGCGGTCGACCGCGCTGCCCCAGTCGAGCGGCTCGTCCTGGGCGTAACGCTTGCCGAGCCGCCAGGCGATCTCGGCCTTCATCAGCTCGGTGCCGAGATAGAAGGCGTGCGGCGCATCGCCGTCCAAACGCAACTTGTCGAACAGGGACAGGCTGTCCTGCGCCACGTGGTGCCCCTCGCTGTTGTAGATGTGAATGCCGTCCTCGGCGACCTCGACGCGAAAATTGCGGTCCCTCACCTGTGCGGCGACCTCGGCGATGTCCTGCGGCGAGCTTGGGAACGGCGAGCGGTCGTGCAGCTGGACGAGCGCGCCGCCATAGCCTTGCGGCAGGCTGTGGTCGCCGCGGGCGGCGAACATCATGCGGCGCGCCGCGTCGTGCTCCTGGATGGTGCGCCGCGTATGCGGGCTCACCTGTACGACCAGCACGTTGCGGATCGCGAGCTCGGAACAAACGCCGAGCAGCGCCGCCGTGACGCCGCCGGAGTCGGCATCGGTCAGCTCGGTGAGGTTGCCGGTGCCCATCAGGATCTCAGCCTGCGGCAGCGCTTTGCGCAGCTCGGCATAGCGCATCAGCGAGGCCGCAAATCCGAAATGGATCGGATCGAGGATCGGATCGAGCAGCGCGCGGATGCCGCGCTTCTCCGCCGCCTCCGCAGCGCGCAGCAGCGACGGCAGGTCGCCCTGCATCGCCGGCACCAGCACCGGCGTCGCGCCGGTCTCGGTGGCGATGTCGAGCGTGTGCTCGGTCAGGCTGAGCAGAAAATTGGCCCCGGCACGTCCGCCGCGCCGCAACTCGTCCGGGTCAGCCGAATCGACGCTGACCTGAAATTTCTCCGCACGAAGCATACGCACGGCGTCCTCGAGATGCGGGAATGGCGTATCCGGCAGACAGCCGAGATCGATGACGTCGGCGCCGGCGGCGCGCATGGCGGCCGCGCGCGCCAGGATGGCATCGACCGTCAGCTCCGACGCATCGACGATCTCCGCGAAGATGCGGATGTCGTGCCGCGACAGGTCGAGTCCGCGGCCGCCCTTGCCGAAATAGGCCGGGAGATCCTTCAGCTCCTCGGGTCCGCGCTCGAACAGCACCCCGAACTCGGCGGCGAGCCGGCCGAGATCGGCACGGCAGCGCCCGGGCACGACCACGCGGTCGGCATTCACCGGGCGCGACAAGCGTCGCGCGATGATGCTCTCGGTCATCAGCGCCGCGACCTTCACGCCGATGTCGACGATGGTCCATTCAAAGCCCGCGTCAGCCATGCCGGCGACGACCTTCTCCAGCCGCGGAAGCGCGAGATGGCCGGTGAGGAGAAGGACCCGCTCGGCCATGGTCAGGCCTTCGCCAGTTCGCGCTTGCGCCGCGCCAGCGCCTGCTCGAGCTCGGCGAGCGTCTCGACCACGATGGTCGCTTCGAACGACTTCAGGCGCTGCGTGTTCTCGAGATCGATGCGGCGCGGATAGACCTTGACCATGCCTTTCGGCGCCTCGGTCTCGAGCTCCGGCGCGGTGTCGCAGGCGAACACGATGGCCGGCACGCGGCACTTGCCGGCCTGCGCGAACACGTTGGTGGCGAGGCTGTCGGAGATGCCGAACACACACTTGGCGACGGTATTCGACGTCGCCGGCCCGACCACCAACGTATGGTAGACGCCGTAGTAGAAATTGCCGACCGGTGGCGCGCTTGCGGCCGTGTCGCGGAAGATGCGCGTCGATTTGGGCAGACTGAAATCCTGCTTGTACATGCGCACGACCTCGGAGGCCGCCCGCGTCACGAACAGATCGACATCGTCGAGCTCGCGGATCATCGCCAGGCACTCCTTGAAGAAGTGCCCGGATCCGGTGAGCGCCCAGCCCCAGCGCGGTGTCTTGACCTTCGCCATGCCCGAGTTCCGACGCGCTCCGTCACTGCAGCGCGATGCGGCTGCCGATCACATGGCCGCTCCGCCAGGCCGCCGCAGCCGCCGCATGGCCGGCGGGGTCAACGATCGACGCCTCGACGCCGTCGAGAAAGCGCGCGAAGGCGGGATCGACGGTGCCGCCGTCGACCAGATCCGCGACAGGGATCGGATCGGCACCGAGCTCGACATGCTTGACCAGCACCACACGCGCGCCGCCAAGCCGGTGCGCCAGCCACAGCGCGAGACTGTCCGAGGTCACCTCCCACGAGCAAGGTATGTCGCTCGCGGCGAGCACCATGCGGGTCGGTGCCCACACCGGAACCTGCTGGTCGCGCAACAGCCTGCGGATCGCCGCCAGAGTCTCGGCCAGTTTGAACCTCGGTTCGAGGCTCGCGAGCGCGCGCCCGTACTGCTCCATGGCGAGCAGAGCCATGTGATGCGCTGCCAGATCGTCGAACTCCATCTTCGGCTGCGCGGCGCGCACGGTGTCGGCGAACGGGCCGCCGCCCGGCACCACCACGACATGTCCAGCGCCGCGCGCGATGGCCGCGAGCCAATCGCGCAGATGTTGCGCGAAGGCGTGACTACCCCCGAGCTTCAGCACAGTCAGGGGGCACACGGTACTCATTAGTCTTTCGTGCCCGAGCTTCTATCCGACGCGGCCGGATAGAGCTGATAGACCTTGGCCGCCTCAGCGTGACGCTCACGCTTGATCTCGACGCCGACGCTGCCAGGGCCGACGTCGAGCTTCTCGGTCCGCACCGTGACATTGACCACGCGCGGATGCGCCAGGACCGCATCGGCAATGCGTTCCGCCAGCGTCTCGACCAGCGGGATGTGCTCCTTCGCAACGATCATGCGGATCGCATCGGTGACGACGTCGTAGGAGAACACGTCGCGCATGTCCTCGGCGGCATGCGCCGCGCGCGTGATCATCACATCGACATTGAAGCGGACATTCTGCGGCTTCTCCCGTTCGCGCGCATACGCGCCGATGCGGACCGGCAACACCAGGTCATGCACGAACACGCGGTCGGTCGCGCCATCCTTGCCGGCGTCGGCGTAATAGCCGCGTGCCGCCAGCAGGCGATAGTCTGGCGTGCGGTTCGCCTGCTCGCTCAGGCGGCTGCGCGGATCCAGCGGAATGAGCTCGCGCAGCACGCGCAACGCGGCCGGATCGATGCGGCTGGTCCGGTTCTGCTCCGTGCACAGCGCGCCGCGAAAGCCGAGAAAATCCGGCTCGAGCAAAAGGAGACGCGGAACGTCCGGCGCCTCGAGCGAGCCGGCCAGTCCGGCCATCAGGCCGTTCGACTGGCATTGCGCAACGAAACTCTTGAGCGTCGTCATATCCATGCCATCAAGCAGCCGGCCGGAACCCTTGTGTGCCGTATCGAGCATGGCGCCGGCCCATCCGCATTCGGCCATGACCGGGACCAGATCGAAATCCGGCTCCGCATCGGCGAACATGACGCCGACGATGTTGGTGCTGCGCGCCAGCACCGCCAGCGCGCGGACGCATTCGACGCGCCGCGGTTCGGGGAACAGGCCGACCTTGACATAGTCGACGCCGGCCAGCGCCATCTCGCGGGCACGCGCGGCGATGACCTCCGGTTCCATCGGCAGATCGCCGGTGACCGCGCTGACCGGCCGCCGGCCGGCGACGGCGCGCACGCCTGCCTGCACGGCCTCGACCGCCCACGCGCCGAGCGCGCCCTTTGAGGGGTCCTTCAGATCGATGATGTCGGCCTCGTGCTCGACCGCGATCCCGGCCTCATCGACGTCGGTCACGCTGGCAAGCAGCAAGGTCATGGTTTGTGCTCATCGGGTTGCGGGCAGCACATTGTAGTATGCATGGGCCCTGGCTCAGTGACGGAGGCAAATAGCCTCCGGGCCGCCTCTGCTGCGCAGCAGCATGGGAGGCGGCTCGTCTGTGCCCGAATAGGTGATTACATATACAGAGGTGCAGGTCCACCCGCGCAGGGGGAGCATTTGGTGCTTCGAGCGTTGGTTCAAGCTTTGGTCTTAGCTTTCCTGGCGACAACTCTCGTCCTGGCCGCGGTGCCGGCCGCCCCCGCGGCGGAGGCGCTCGATATCAAGGTCGGTTACCTGCGGGCACCAAAGCCCCGCAACGCCATCTCGCTGATCGACGTGCCGGCCGACAACGTCGGCGTGGCCGGCGCCCAGGCGGCGATCGCCGACAACAACACGACCGGCAAATTCCTCAACCAGCGCTTTACCCTGGAGGATGTCCTCCTCAAGCCGGGTGACGATCCCGCGGCGGCGGTCGCGGCGCTCACCCAACGTGGCGTCTCGCTGGTGATCGCAGACGTTCCGGAGGACACCCTGCTGAAAGCCGCCGACGCGGGACGCGCCGGCGGCATGCTCCTTTTCAATGCGGGCGCGCCCGACGACCGCCTGCGCGAGGCCGAATGCCGCGCCAATGTCGTCCACACCGCTCCGACACGCTCGATGCTGGCGGACGCGCTCGCCCAATATCTCGCGTGGAAACAGTGGCGCCGCTGGTTCCTGGTGGTCGGTTCGCATGAGCGCGACAAACTTTTTGCCGAGGTCTTGCGTCGTGCCGCCAAGCGGTTCGGCGGCCGGATCGTCCAGGAGAAGGTGTTCGAGGACACCGGCGGCTCGCGCCGCTCCGACAGCGGCGTGGTGCAGGTCCAGCGCCAGATCCCGGTGTTCACCCAGCAGGCGCCCGACCACGACGTGCTGGTCGCCGCCGACGAGAGCGAGGTGTTCGCCGGCTACCTGCCTTATCGCACCTGGTCCGCGCGCCCAGTGGCGGGCTCGGCGGGCCTCATCCCAACGAGTTGGGACGCGTCAAACGATCAATGGGGCGCGACGCAAATGCAGGATCGCTTCGCCAAGCAGTTCGCGCGACGCATGACCGCGCTCGACATGCAGGCGTGGATGGCGGCGCGCATGATCGGCGAGGCCGCGACCCACACGCGCTCGGCCGATCCCAAGGCCATGCTCGAGTTCCTGAAAGGACCAAGCTTCGCGCTCGCCGCCTTCAAGGGCCAGAAACTGACGCTGCGCGACTGGAATCTTCAGCTGCGCCAGCCCATCCTGCTGACCGATGGCCGCACCATCGTCTCGGTCTCGCCGCAGGAGGGATTTTTGCACCAGGTATCTGAGCTCGACACGCTCGGCTTCGATCGGAGCGAGAGTCAATGCAAGCTGAAATGAGGACCTTTGCGATTGCGAGTGTGCTGCTCGCGCTTGCCGGGCCGGCGGCCGCGTTCACGGCCTATGTGTCGAACGAGAAGAGCAACACGATCACGGTCATCGACACCGACAAGATGCAGGTCATCAAGACCATCAAGGTCGGCCAGCGGCCGCGCGGCATCGAGCTGACCCGAGACGGCAGGTTCGTGCTGGTCGCGGTCGGCGACGACGATACCATCGAGATGGTCGACGTGAAGTCGGGCGAGGTCGTCACCACGCTGCCGTCCGGCCCCGACCCCGAGCTGTTCACCCAGGACAGCTCCGGGAAGATCCTCTACGTCGCCAACGAGAACGACAACACGGTCACGATCATCGACATGGAGCGCCGCGTGCCGATCGGCGAGGTGCAGGTCGGCGTCGAGCCCGAGGGCATGGGCCTCAGTCCGGACGGCAAGATTCTGGTCAACACGTCCGAGACCACCAACATGGCGCATTTCATCGACACCGCGACGCGCCAGATCGTGGCGAACGTATTGGTCGATGCCCGCCCACGCTTTGCCGAGTTCAAGCAGGACGGCTCGGAGCTGTGGGTCTCCTCCGAGGTCGGCGGCACCGTCAGCGTCATCGATCCGGTCAAGCATGAGGTGAAGAAGAAGATCACGTTTCCCATTCCGGGGCTGCGCAGCGAGGCAATCCAGCCGGTCGGCATCAGCATCAGCAAGGACGGCAAGACCGCGTTCGTCGCGCTCGGGCCAGCCAACCGCGTCGCCGTCATCGATGCGGCGACGCACGAGGTGAAGAAGTATCTGCTGGTCGGCCAGCGCGTCTGGCACCTCGCCTTCACGCCCGACGAAAAGTACCTGTTCACCACCAATGGCGTGTCGAACGATGTGTCGGTGATCGACGTGGCGGCGCAAAAGGTGATCAAGTCGATCCAGGTCGGCGAGCTGCCCTGGGGCGTCGCGATCTCGCGGGACTGATGTCATGCATGGGATGAACGGGCAAGGGACGAGCCAGGCCGACATTCCCGCGCTCGCCGTCGACGGCGTCAGCCATCGCTACGGCCCACGCCAGGCGCTCGCGGACGTCAGCTTCGCGATCGCGCCGGGACGTTTCGCCGTGCTGCTCGGACTCAACGGCGCCGGCAAGAGCACACTGTTCTCGCTGGTCACGCGACTCTACGGGACGCAACAGGGACGCATCCGCATCTTCGGCCACGACGCCAGCCGTACGCCGGGCGAGGCGCTGCGCGTGCTCGGCGTCGTGTTCCAGGCACGCACCCTCGATCTCGATCTGTCGGTCATCCAGAACCTCACCTATCACGCGGCGCTGCACGGCATCGGCCGGCGCGAAGCGCAGGCGCGCGCCCAGGATGTGCTCGCGCGCATCGCCCTCCTCGACCGCGCCAAGGAGAAAGTACGCAGCCTGTCGGGCGGCCAGATGCGCCGCGTCGAGATCGCCCGCGCCCTGCTGCACCGGCCGCGGCTGCTCATTCTCGACGAGCCGACCGTCGGCCTCGACGTCCGGTCGCGCGCCGATATCCTCGAGCACGTGCGGCAACTGGTGACCGAGCAGGGCGTCTGTGTCCTCTGGGCGACGCACCTGATCGACGAGGTCGCCGAGACCGACGACGTCATCGTACTGCATCACGGCCGCATCCTCGCGCACGCGCCCGCGCCGCGCCTGATCGCGGATACCGGCGCAACCGACATCCGCGGCGCGTTCGCTCGGCTCACCAGGATCGACCAGCCCGACGGAGCGAGCGCCGCCGCATGAGCACCCTCGCCCTCCCCGCCGCGCGCGGTTTTTCACCCGCACAATACGCCGTCTGCCTCGGCGGCATCGTGTGGCGCGAAGGCCTCCGCTTCCTGCATCAGCGCGAGCGCTTCGTCTCGGCGCTGGTGCGGCCGCTGGTGTGGTTGTTCATCTTCGCGGTCGGGTTCCGCCAGGTGCTCGGCGTATCCATCATTCCGCCCTACGACACCTACGTGCTCTACGAGGTCTATATCGCGCCGGGCCTGATGGCGATGATCCAGCTGTTCAATGGCATGCAATCCTCGCTGTCGATGGTCTATGACCGCGAGATGGGCAACATGCGCATCCTGCTGGTCAGCCCGCTGCCGCGCTGGTACCTGCTCTCCTCCAAGCTCGTGGCCGGCACTGCCGTGTCGCTGCTCCAGGTCTATGCGTTCCTCGTCATCGCCTGGTTCTGGGAGATCGAGCCACCGCCGCTCGGCTATCTCACCGTGCTGCCGGCGCTCATCCTCACCGGGCTGATGCTCGGCGCGCTTGGCATGCTGATCTCCTCGGCGGTGCGTCAGCTCGAGAATTTCGCCGGAGTGATGAACTTCGTGATCTTTCCGATGTTCTTCGCGTCGTCGGCGCTCTATCCGCTGTGGCGCGTACGGGAAGGCAGCCCGCTTCTTTATTATGTGTGCGAGCTCAATCCGTTCACTCACGCGGTCGAGCTGATCCGTTTCGCCCTCTATCTGCAGATCAACTGGATGTCGCTGGCCGTCGTGTGCGGCTGCACGCTCGTGTTCATGATCGGTGCCATCATGGCCTATGATCCGTCGCGTGGGTTCCTCGCCCGGCGCGGCGAAGCGGGAGGTGGCGGATGACACGTGTTGGCGCATATGCGATCGCCGTGGCGGCCGTGCTCGCCATGACCGCACAATCCGCGTTCGCCGCCGATCCGCGCCACCCCGACTGGCCGTGCAACCAGATCAAGGTGCCGGAGATTTCGGTTGCCTCCATCTGGGCCGGCCCACCGATCGAAGATGTCGGCAATGCCTGGCAGGACGATCCGCAGATCAGGGACATGGTGCCCCGCCTCGCGGCGCGGCGCACGCCGCTCGAAGACGCCGAGAAGACCATCACGGATTTCCTCGCGGCCGACCCGGCGCGGCGGGGAGAACGCGGCAAGCTGCTGTTCGCCGGCCTGTTCGCCACGCTCAACCAGGAGCGCGGCGCGGTGATGACCGGCATCGAGCGCTTCGTCCAGAAGCAGAAGGACTTTGCCGAAAGCATCCGCGCCAAGGCGCGCCAGCTGCGCGAGCTGCAGGATGCGCCCAACCACGACCAGACCAAGGTCGACGAGCTGGTGGAATCGATCAACTGGGATACCCGCGTTTTCGAGGAGAAGCGCACGACGATCCGCTATGTCTGCGAGGTGCCCGTCACCATTGAGCGGCGGCTCGGCGCGCTCAGCCGCGCCATCCAGCAGGCGATCGAGTGATGACCTTTGATGACTTTCGAGTGACCTGGGCGCGGCGAGGTCATCTGGATGCGACGCAAATTCGCTGGACGAAACAGTAGCTTGTGCCGTGCTGATGACTTTTGATGACTTTTGATGACCTTCCGGCCGGCCGGGCCGTGGTCATCATTTTTGCGTGCGATGAGCCGTCGGCGCAGGCGCCTCATGCAACATCCGGATGATTTTGGCTGACGCAGAATTTTTTGCGCCGACGCGCGCTGGTCCGGCAGATCGTCCACGCTCCGCCGGCCGGGTGAACCCGGCCGTGACGCGCATTGTCTACCTCCGACTCCAGCCGAACGTCCAGCGATAGGCGATGCTGATGCTGTGTGTGAATTAGTGTGTGAATTAGTCTGTGAATTTGCGGCGGAGATCAGCCTTCGGGACGCGGCACCGGGCTCGCGGCGCGACGCACGCCGCTCGAAGAGGCCGAGAAGACCATCACGGATTTCCTCGCGGCCGACCCGGCGCGGCGGGGAGAACGCGGCAAGCTGCTGTTCGCCGGCCTGTTCGCCACGCTCAACCAGGAGCGCGGCGCGGTGATGACGGGCATCGAGCGCTTCGTCCAGAAGCAGAAGGACTTTGCCGAAAGCATCCGAGCCAAGGCGCGCCAGCTGCGCGAGCTGCCGGATGCGCCCAACCACGATCAGACCAAGGTCGACGAGCTGGTGGAATCGATCAACTGAGATACCCGCGTGTTCGAGGAGAAGCGCACCACGATCCGCTATGTCGTGAGGTGCCGGTCACCATCGAACGCCGGCTCGGCGCGCTCAGCCGCGCCATCCAGCAAGCGCTGGAGTGAACCAGGGCGTGACTTTTCAGCATTTCAGGCCGCCCTCTAGTTCCGGCCAAAGCCCGAAGGGGTATTAGGATGCCGCGGCATCCAACGCAGTGCCGATGACATCGTCGCTGAGCCGCCGCCCTGATTCCTTTGTGGTTTGGCACAAATCTACCGAACCTTGGCCCCGCTTCCGCCATGAGCAGTGGTGAACCATTCAATGGGCAGAGGGGCCGGACGGTGACATCAGCGATCGCGGTCGTGTATCAGGCGGGCCGACGCACCGCGTGGCTCCTGCGTCGCCATGCGCGCGCCGTGCACGCACGCAGCCGGCTCGTGCTTGATCGTTTCAACGTCACGCTGTCCGGGCTCGGCGCCGGCGCCGCGATTCTCACCTGTCTTGCGCTGGTGCTCGGCCTCGGCGAGGTCGGCAAGGTGCGCCAGCCGGGCGCGACGCCTGCCGAGACGATCGCCGCCGTGAGATCTCCGGCCATCGCACCGGAGCTGGTGATGCAGGCGTTCGCCATGCTCGGGCCGGCACCGACTGAGCGGATCCCCACGCCTTCGCCCAATCCCGCGCCCGATCCGCCCGACAGCGTGCCCGCGGCGCCCGCCGACACGACCACTGCGGTGATCGGCATCTGGGTGTCGGATCGCAACAGCTGTTCGCTGCGAGAGTTCCGGCAGGGCGCGCTGCCGACCATTATCAGCATGGACGGCGCCTTGGCCGGCGACACGTTTTGCGCATTCAGGAACCACACACAGACGGACAACGTCTTGCGCGTTGTCGCGACCTGCGCCAATGCCGACCGGCAATGGACTACGCAGGTGAGCCTGAGCGCGAAAGGCGACCGGCTGATCTGGACAAGCAAGCGCGGCACTCAGGTCTATACCCGCTGTCGGCCGGATTTTTTAGTGGCGGGGACGCGCTGAAGCGGCACGATGATTCGAAGGAAGCGCCGCCTCGGCGCGCTCAGGCGCGCCATCCCGCAAGCGGTGGAGTGAGCCAAGCCTCGCATTTCCTGGCGCGCCGTCGGCGATCCTACGACTGGTTCTGTTTCGCGCGATCGTTGAGGATGACGGCCAGCGGATTGAGTGTCGGCGCCTCAACGAGCTTCAACGTGTTGGTGTCGTGATGATTGAACGGCAGGTCGCGACCTTTGACCAGAAGCTCGGTTTGGATGTCGTACGTCCAGCTTCCGTCATCGTTGAAGGCTATGTCGCAGCGGTAGCTGATTGTACGGAAGGCTTCGTCCAGGAATTCGGTCGAGCAGATTCCGTAACGCGTATCGCCGCGCTTTGCCGTGACGGATATTTTCTTGTCATCCGGCTTCGCGAGGCCGGATGCGAGGAGGACCTGGCCACGTGGAATTGTCACGCTCTGCATGATCAAGCCAGTTGCGGGCTCCCATAGCCAGTAGCCGACTTGATCGTGAAACGTGATGTCCTCCTCGGGCGTGTTGATGTGGATGTGATAACGCAGACCGTAGAAAAGTTGCGGACCGTTGGTCTGAGGATCGATCGGATCCATGCGGATATGCTCGCGAAAAATGCGGCGCTCCGGACCTTGAGCTTTGGGATTGATATCGACGCCCTTGTCGGCCTGCCAGACACCGGCGAGTCGACGGAGCGGCCCAAGGTTGGCCAGATCGTCCGAAGCAACATCAGCAGGCTCGGTGAAGATGTCGGCAGGAATGGGCAGCATGGGATGAACCTCGCATGGGACTTCAGAACATTCGTCTGCGGCGGCTAGGGCGGGATGACTTTTCTTCGAATCGTCATCCCGCTCCAGCTTTTTGTTTGAGCATGATCTTTTTCCGAAAACCGTATCCACTTTTCGGGATCATGCTCTAGCTGCGAGACGTGCGATTGCCGGTCACCCGGCGCGTGATCTCCTGCTGTATTGCCTCCGGTTGCTCGGCCACCGCGCGGGTCAGGGCTCGAAGGTGGTGCCGTGCGTCGTGGAGCTGGTCGATCAAAGACAGAATGACCGGCAGGCTCGCGTGCTCGAGGCCCATGCGGTAGTGCAGGTCGCAGGCCAGCGCCACACGTGATTCATCAACCTGATCGAACAGATAGCCCTGCTCGTCGCGGTGCGGTGCGATCACCCCTTCCTCGATCCAGGTCAGCAGCACCTGCCGCTCCAGATACGTGAATCGTGTGATCAGCTCGGTTTCGCGGATCATGTCAGGCTGCGCCCTTTCTACGCGGGTCCTGCGGGTGCGTCTTCTCCCATTCGGCCATGAATTGAGCCAGCGCCTCGTCGGCGCCCTCGGGAGGTACGATGTGAATCTCGACCAGCTGATCGCCGCGTCCGCCGGCCTTTCCGCGCGATACGCCCTTTCCGCGCAGCCGCAGCTTCGTGCCCTCTTTGGCGCCCTTCGGCACCTTGACATCGACCGGTCCGTCCACCGTCTCGACGTTCACGCTTGCGCCGTTCAGCGCCTCGCCGAGCGAGATGGGTAACGTGCTCAGAATGTCATGCCCCTCGCGCGTGAAGCCGGGGTGCGGCCGAACCGAGATCTCGACATATGCGTCCCCTGGCTTGCCGTCGGAGCCTGGCAACCCCTGCCCCTTGAGACGCAGCACCTGCCCGTCGTCGATCCCGGCCGGTATCGTGATGTCCAGCGTCTTGCCATCCGGCATCGCCACCACCTTGTGCGTACCGTTCACCGCATCGAGAAGGTCGATCTCGAGCGCATAGCGGATGTCCTGCGGCGGCATGCGGAAATTGCCGCCTTCGCCGCGCCCGCGGAAAAGATCGGCGAAGATGTCGTAGTCGAAATCGGCGCCGGCATCGCCGCGCGGCCCGGCCGACGCTCCACGCCTGCTGTAGCGCGTATTCGGATCGGCCTCGGCATACTCGCGATAGAAATGCCGCTCCGGCTGGCGCTCCACGCCCGCCTCGTCGATCTCACCGGCGTCATAACGCTTGCGCTTGTCCGCATCGCCAATGATGTCGTAGGCGGCATTGATCTCCTTGAAGCGCTTTTCCGCCTCGGGCTTGCCCGGATTGAGATCGGGATGCGTCTCCTTAGCGGCCTTGCGGTAGGCCTTGCGGATGTCGTCCTGGCTGGCGTCGGGCGCCACGCCCAACGTCTCGTAGGGACTGGCCATTTGTCTTTCGTTTGGGCTCAGATGCAGCGCGGTTTGCGCGCGGAACACCAGGGCAGACTATTCCACCCTGCAGTTTTGCATCAACGGCCCAGCGATGCGGCTGAGGTCGGGCACCGGCCTAGTCTTCGGGACGCGCCACCGGGCTCGCCTCGGCGAGCGGCAATCCGTCGTCCTCCCAGCCGTCGGTGCCGTCCGGATACCAGACCACGTCGGTGTAACCCATCGCGACGGCGCGCCTGGCGGCATTCCAGGACATCCAACATGCACGCTGGCAGTAGATCACCAGCGGCTTGGCGCGGTCGCCGCCGGTCGCCTGCCGCAGCCCCGTCTCGAAGTAGCGCTCCGTGACCGGCGCCAGCGCGCCATAGCCGGTGTCGGGGAGCCAGATGCTGCCGGGAATGTTCCGGTGCGGCCGGTCGCGCCAAATCGTTCCGGCGGGCAGGTTGGGCGGTCGCGGCGCGCGGGGCAGCACGTCGACGAACACTGCGCCCTGCCGCCACAGCGCCGCGGCAAGCTCGGTGGTGGCGACGCGCGCGCCACGCAGCGTCGCCGGCGTGGGCGCGCGATAGTCGTCGGTGCGGTAGGCGTCCGGCTCGGGCGGTGCCGCCGGCTCGGCCGAAGTGTCCGCCGCGCTCAGTGTCACGAGTGCGGCCACGACCAAGCCGGTCAGGCTACGTTGCATCACTGCTTCGACGACACGTTGGGCAGCGGCCGATCCTTGTCGTCGAGCAAGGGCACGCCAAAACTCTGCAGGATGGCGTTGATCTCGCCCTGGTTCTCCTGGATGGCGCGGTTGAGCGTGCGCTTCCAGTCCTGGTCGGTGTGTCGCACGCCCATACCAATGTAGTAGCCGAGCCGCGGGCCGCCTTTTTCCTTGATCAGCGGCACGACCGAGAGCGGCGGGCTCGCGTGCGCGGCATGGTAGCCCGCCATCGGCCCCCACAGGATGCCTGCATCGATCTCACCCTTGGCGAGGTCTGCCACCATCGCCTCGGCGGAGGAGTCGATCCGCGTATCGACCACCAGCGGGTAAGGCTTGGCATTGGTCATCAGCCCGTTGAGCGCCATGTAGGTGCTGGGCGGCGTGCCGGCGACGACACCGATATGCTTGCTCTTGAGCCGCGCGTCGCCCAGGTCGTCAACGCCAGCGAGGTCGGAACCGTTCTTGAACACCAGCGCATAGGCCGTGTGGTAGTAGGGATTGGTCACCTGCACCAGGTCGCTGCCTTGCGGCATGCCCATAACCACGTCGCACTTGTAGGCGGCGAGCGTATTGCGCACGAAGCCGGGCGAGCCCGGATACCACGTGTAGGCGATGCCTTTGCCGAGCTTCTTGGCCAGCAGGTCGGCGATCCGGTTCTCGAAACCTTCGCCGCGCTCGGTCGAGAACGGCATGTTGTGCGGATCGGCGCAGACCCTGAGCACGTTCGGATCGATCAGCTCGATCGATGGGCCTTGGGCTCGTGCGCCGTGCCATATCGGCACGGCCGCAAGCACGACGCCGATGCATGTCAGCATCAGCCATCGGGACGCTGGAGACATCTTGTCCATATCCGTCCCCATAGGCCCGTGCAGGGACCCGTCAGCTCTTCTGTCCCATGCAGGCCTTCTCCGCTTCGGCTGCTGCTTTGGGCTTGTCCTCGCGCTTCTCAGGCCGTCCGCGCTCCACCGCATCGTTCGCGCGCGCCCGCAGATAGATGTAGATGTCGTCGATGTAGCACATCACGTTGGGGTTATCGCCGAACGCCGGCATCACGTTGGTCTGCGACGTGGTGACGTTCTTGCGCCCGCTCGCGACGACGCCCATGAAGTCGGCGTAGGTCTCCGACTGGAGTGATCTTCTCAACGCCGGGCCATAGGTCGAGCCCTCGCCGTCGGGTCCGTGGCAGACGTGGCACTCCGAGTGATAGCGGCGGTAGCCCGAGTAGGTGTACCAGTCCACCGTGCCGTCGGCGCCGACCTTGTAGGTGGGATTGCCGTCCTTGTCCTCGTACTTGCCGTTGTCGCTCTTGACGGCGGCCGGATCGCCGGCTCCGTCGCCATACGCGATGCTTGCAAAGGCGAGCGTCGCAACGCTCACGATTACAGCCGCGACGCTGTCTCTCGCGCGCATGTCAGGTCCTGCATGGATACGAAAATGACCCTCCGACGCGTGGCTCAAGGCCACGCGCCGGAAGATCGTTGCTCATCGCTAACTGCCCAGCTCCGTCACTGCGGCAGTGCGAACACCGTGAGCTGGCCGCCCAGCGATGTGTAGTCGCGCAGGCCTGCATACCCGCCGACGGCGCCGAGGCCGGCCTTCGGGTCCGTCAGACCGGCGGCGAGGCCAATGCCGGCCCAGCCTCCGATGCCCGACAGAATGGCGACGTATTGCCTGCCGCCATGTTCGTAGGTCGTCACGTTGCCGATGATGCCGGACGGGGTCTTGAACTTATAGAGTTCCTTGCCCGTCTTGGCGTCGACCGCCTTCAGGTAGCCTTCCAGCGTGCCGTAGAACACCACGCCGCCCGCGGTGGCGAGAGCGCCGGACCACACGGAGAACAGCTCCTTGTTGGACCAGACGATCTTGCCGGTCTTGGCATCCCAGGCGATGAAGTTGCCCATGTTGGTCTCGCCTTGCGGCGGGTACATGGCCAGCGTGGCGCCCACATAGGGCTGACCCGCGGTGTAGCTCACCTTGAACGGCTCGTAGTCCATGCAGACGTGGTTGGTCGGCACGTAGAACAGGCCGGTCTCGGGCGAGTAGGCCGCCGGCTGCTCGTCCTTGGTGCCGAGCGCCGCCGGGCAGATATTCTTCGAGTTGACGTCCTCGCCGTTCTGCTCGGTCGAGTACTGGGCGATGACCTTCGGCCGGCCATAGGTCGGCGACTGCTTGTTCATGTCGACGCCGCTCGTCCAGTTGACCTTCGGGTCATACTTCTCGGCGACGAGGAGCTCGCCGTTGGTCCGATCGAGCGTATAGGCGAGGCCGTTACGATCGAAATGGACCAGCGTCTTGCGGTTGGCACCGCCGATGTTCTGGTCGGCGAGGATCATCTCGTTGACGCCGTCATAGTCCCACTCGTCGTGGGGCGTCATCTGATAGACCCACTTCGCCATGCCGGTGTCGGCATCGCGCGACCAAACCGTCATCGACCACTTGTTGTCGCCGGGGCGCTGCTTCGGATTCCACGTCGACGGATTGCCCGAGCCGTAGAATACCGCGTTCTGCTCCGGATCGAACGAGAGCCATCCCCACGTGCACCCGCCGCCGATCTTCCACTGATCGCCCTGCCAGGTCTTCACGCTGGAGTTCTGGCCGACCGGCTTGCCGAGCTCGGTCGTCTTGACCGGATCGATCAGCACGTCGCTGTCCGGCCCCATCGAGTAGCCGCGCCACGCCTGCTTGCCGGTCTTGAGGTCGTAGGCAGTGACATGGCAGCGCACGCCGAACTCGCCGCCCGAGATGCCGATCAGGACCTTGTCCTTGACCACCATCGGGGCCGACGTGCCGGTCTCACCCTTGCCGGGGTCACCGTTCTTCGCCGACCAGACCACCTTGCCGGTCTTGGCGTCGAGCGCCACCAGCGTGGTGTCGGCCTGGTGCAGGAAGATCTTGCCGTCACCATAGGCGACGCCGCGATTGACCGTATCGCAGCACATCACCGGGATGACGTTCGGATCCTGCTTCGGCTCGTATTTCCAGAGGATCTTGCCGTCGTTCTTCAGATCGAGCGCGAAGACCGGATTGGGGAACGGTCCGTGCACGTACATCACGTCGCCGACGATCAGCGGACCGCCTTCGTGACCGCGCAGCACGCCGGTGGAGAAGGTCCACGCGACCTGCAACTTTCCGACATTGCCTGCGTTGATCTGATTCAGCTTGGAGTAGCGCGTATTGGCGTAGTCACCTGTCGGCATCACCCACTGCTTCGCGTCTTGCGACAGCTTCAGCAGTTCGTCATTTGCGAAGGCGCCCCCGGCAGCGAAGACCGCCGCGGCGCCAAGGCAGGTCGTCAGCAGAAAATTGCGCATCAGAGTCCTCCCTGCGACTTCGTCGCGGGTTGACCGACACGTGGCCACAACGTGCCGCGCGTCGGCACCCGATCGATGGGAAGTAGTTTCCGGCAGCGTGTCACAGCTGCGCGAGGCACTGGGGCACGATAGCGCCCCGCCAAGCTTACGAAAGAAAACGTCAGGATTCCCGTTGATCTGACGCCCTTGAAGCCGGAAACCGACAAAAGTCTACGCTCGGGTTTTTTGGACCGCAACAAAAACATCACGCCCCACCGCGACGAACCGGCGCGCTGCTCCGGCTATCAGTTGGGCGACGGCGGTAGCGCGACTTTTTCACGTTTCACGGCAACGTGAGCATCCGCAGGCTGGTGGACGAGGCAACGATGAGCGCCTTGATTACGACATGATCGCAGCGTGGTCGCGAACAATGACAGCCTCGTTGACGTTAAGACTCGTGGCGGCGGCGGCAGTGCTGGCAAGCGCCACCACGTTTGCCAGGTCGCAGCAGGACATCGCGCCGCTTGCCGTCACGGAACAGGCGCCCGGCCTGTTCGTCCATGTGGGCGAGCTGGCGCTGATGAGCCGTGCCAACGAGGGGGCGATCGCCAATCTCGGCTTCGTCGTCGGCGACCAAGCGGTCGCCGTCATCGATACCGGCGGCAGCCTGCGCGAGGGACGCCGGCTGCTCGCCGCGATCCGCCGCCACACTGCCAAGCCGATCCGTTACGTGATCGCCACGCACATCCACCCGGACCACGTGTTCGGCAGCGCAGCATTCGCCGGCGAAGGCGCGAGCTTCGTGGCACACCAGAACTTTCCGCGCGCCCTCGCCGCGCGCGGGCAGTTCTATCGCGACACCTTCCGCCGCCTGCTCGGCGACGAGCTGATGGCCGGCGTCACCATCGTGCCGCCCACGCAGCTGGTGGACGGCGAGCTGCGCCTCGAGTTGGGCCGGCGCCCGCTCATCGTCAAGGCTTGGCCGACGGCCCATACCGACAACGACCTCACGGTATTCGACGAAGTGACGAGAACGCTGTTCGCCGGTGATCTGGTGGTGATCCAACACGTGCCGGTGCTCGATGGCCGTCTGCGCGGCTGGCTCAAGGTGATGGATGACCTCGCGCAAATTCCCGCCGCCCGCGTCGTGCCCGGACATGGGCCGGTCATGGAGGCATGGCCGGAACCCTTGGCCGACCAGCGGCGCTATCTGGAGCGCGTCGCGACCGATGTCCGCACGCTGATCGCGCGCGGCACGCCGCTCGCGGCTGCGGCGCAATCCGCCGGGCAGGCTGAAAAGCCTTACTGGAAGCTGTTCGACGACTATAATGGCCGCAACGCCACGGCGGCTTTTGCCGAGCTCGAATGGGAGTGAGGCCGATGCGCACAAACCTTCGCCGGTCATGGGTGGCCAGCGTGATTCTGGCCATGCTCGCGCTCGGCGTAGAGACGTCGTCCGCGAACGATCCGGGTAACGATCCTTGGCCCGACCTCGTGCGCGATGCCTTCAACGGCCGCCCCATGGCCGACGGCGCCGGCGTCCTCGCGATCGACATGCCCTACCGCGCCGAGGACGCGGCGATCGTGCCGGTCACGCTGCGCCTGACCTTGCCGCCCGAGGACATGCGCCGCGTCAAGAAGATCACGCTCGTTATTGATGAAAATCCTGCACCGGTCGCCGCGACGTTCACGTTCGGGCCGAACGCCGCCATCGCCGCGATCTCGACGCGCGTCCGCGTGAACTCCTACACCAACGTGCACGCGGTGGCGGAACTGAGCGACGACAAGCTCTACGTCGTGAAGACGTTCGTGAAGGCCTCGGGCGGCTGCTCGGCGCCGGCGGCAAAGAGCGCCGACGACGCGCAGGCATCACTCGGTCAGATGCGGCTGCGGCAATTCGCGCAGCCCGCGGAGGCGCCGGCAAGCCGCTGGCGCGATGTCCAGCTGATGATCCGCCATCCGAACAACTCCGGCCTGCAGATGGATCAGGTCACGCGCCTCTACGTGCCGGCGTTCTTCGTCCAGCAGGTTAAGCTCTGGCAGGGCGACGATCTCATTCTCGCCGTAGACGGCGGTATCTCGCTCTCGGAAGACCCGAACATCCGCTTCACGTACCGGCCGACCAGCGCCGAGACGCTGCGCGCGGAAGCCGCCGACACCGACAACCACGTGTTCAAGCGCGAGTGGCCGGTCGAGCGCTCGGAGATGTGAGACCTCGTGTCCCGGCCGAGCGAAGCGAGAGCCGGGACCCAGGGCCCCGCGCATCAATCTTCGCGATAACGGACTAGAAGCAGCGCACCTCGGCTTCCGCCTGCGCCCGCCGCAGATCGTTGGCCGCCGCCTTGGCCTGTTCTGGCGTGCGGAACATGGCGCCGAACCGTCCTGGCACCTGCGACAGGCTCAACACGGTCTCGGCGGCGACATAGCGCTCATAGGGCAGGATCGACGCGATGATGTCGATCGAGCAGGAACACTGGTCGAGCGCCGGCCGGGTTTCGCCGTTGGTCTTCATGCAGGCGTACACATAGTCCGCGCGCGCATTGGTCGGATAGTCGTTGAGGTCAGCCGCGTGAACCGAAGCACCGAACGCAACCAGTGCGACACAGGGTAGCAACGTCAGGGGGCCGGCGGTCATCGTTGCGCTGTCCTGCCGATCTGTTCTCTTCGTCACGGGGGCAATGATAGGCTCTTGTCAGTCCCGCTCAAGAGGACGTTTGCTCATGAGGAACGCCCTGCGCCTCTGGTCCGCCATCGCGGCAACCGTCGCGCTCTCCTGCGTGCCGGGATCGGCCGCCGACACGGTGCGTCTCGCCGTGCAGAAGACCGGCACGCTCGGCTGGGAGCTGGCGGTGGTCCGCGCGCCCGGCCTCGACCGCGCCGCCGCCGAGAAGAAGACCCTCGAGTACATGGCGACGATGCCGGCCTGGAAGGACCACCCTCGTGTCAAAGGGCGATCTTGAAACGTCCTTGTCACCAGGACCGAAATTGGGATAATGCGGCGCGGCGGGGCTGCCTCTCAGAGGGTGGGTGTGGGAGCGGCAGCCCCGCCGCCTCCGCCTGGCCACGCCTGTTCTCTTTGCTAATTCCGTGCCGCATTGCCGCGACGTGGAAATCGCGCTTTAGCGATTGGCGCCGTTAGAATTGGTACACCAATCGGCGCCCGCGGGTGCACCATGCCACAGTGTTGCGCCACTGGGACATGAAGAACCCGGCCCACCGTCGTGAGCCGGGTTCGGAAATGGGATGGCTTGCGGGTTGAGTGATTAGAACCGCTGGCTGAGCCGCGCGTAGAAGAAGCGGCCGAGGTAGTCGTACGTGCCCGCGTCGGAGTTCGTCGGCGGCAGGCCGTTGTACAGCGCCGGCGGATCCTTGTCGGCGATGTTGAGGACGCCGACGGTGAAGCCGGTCGTGCCGAGCGGCGACTTGATGTCCTTCGACACGAACGCATTGAAGATCACGTACGGATCGATGTCGCGCTGCGGGTTCATCGAGGCCTCGCTGCAGTCGTTGTTCTCGCACTCGTGCCACGGTCCAACGAAGCGCGCGCCGACGCCCGCGCTCCAGCCCGCGTTCGCCCACTGGGCGTTCGCGTTGAACTTGATGGACGGGTTCGTGCCGCCGAGGTCGAAGTTGTTGAGCCCATCGATCTTCGTGCCGGCGATGGTCTCCTCGAACTGGTGGAGCCAGGTGCCCTCGACGTTGAGGCGGAGATTCCCGACCTTGTTCACGCGGAACCGATACGCGACGTCGAAGTCGAGACCGGCGGTCTTGAAGTTGCCGATGTTCTGGTTCGGATCCGTGATGTTGGTGATCTCGTGCGTCGCCGGATCGCGGTGCACCCGGGCGCAATCGGATTCGATCCCGAGCTGGTAGCAGTTGTTGAGGATGACGCTCGCGCTCTCGGGGCCGATCACGTCGTCGATGTTGATGTTGAAGTAGTCGAGCGTGATGCTGAAGCCCTTGAAGAAGGTCGGCGTGAAGACGATGCCGGCGGTGAACGTCGTCGCCTTCTCGGGCTGGAGGTCCTTGTTGCCGCCGAGGATCTCGGGGAGCTGGCCGCGATCATCGGCGAAGCTGGTGGGGATGCCCTCGGTGTCGCACTGCGGAACGCGGTTCATCGGATCGCCGCACGGGTCGGAGACGCCCGGGAAGCTCGTGACCGCGCCGGCGTAGAGATCGGAGACGTTCGGGGCGCGGAAGGCGTTCGAGACGGTGCCGCGGACGGCGAAGTCCGGGACGATCTGCCAGCGGATGCCGCCCTTGCCGGTGACGAAGCCGCCGAAGGTGTTGTAGTTGCCGGCACGGACGGCGCCGGTGACTTCGAGCTTGTCGAACCCGGTCACGTGCTGGAGCAGCGTCGCGTCGAGCTCGAGGAAGCCGGCGAAGACGTTGTAACCGCCGCCGGTCGCCGCGATCGAGCCGTCGAGGTTGTCGCCCGCCTCCTGGAAGGGATCGGGCTGGAAGCTCGCGTCCTCGCGGTCGAACTGCGCGCCGACGGCGAGACCGACGGGGCCGCTCAGGCCGTTGGTGACGAACGGCGTCGCGTTGCCTTTGCGATCGATGCGCGTGATCGAATTGGCGTGATAGCTGGATTGCAGGAGATTGCCCCGACCGTCGATCGCGTTGCCGGAGGCGCCATACAGGCCCGTCGCGAACTCGATTCGCCCGCCTTCCAACGGCATCTTCCAGACGATGTCGCCGAAGTCGGCGACGTAGATGGTGCCGACCAGGTCGATGGTGACGCCGCCGACGTTATGACCGGCGATGACTTCAGTGACCGCGCGAATGACGGCGCCCGCGTGTGGTTGCACGCGCGGCAGTGTGGCAGGAGCAACCGGAGCAGCCCAGAGCAGCGACACCAGGAAGAGCGCCGTGAG